>Ga0070734_10000672_pt1 | contig 64491 bp, 54 predicted proteins | sample Coa_R1_8_FD_66444 | JGI IMG/M metagenome (GOLD analysis project Ga0070734, IMG submission 66444) | Surface soil microbial communities from Centralia Pennsylvania, which are recovering from an underground coalmine fire - Coalmine... | ecosystem: Environmental > Terrestrial > Soil > Unclassified ...
GCGCGCGCCACACCCACACTATGGGGATTTCCATTCTTCTACTGGTACCAGCTTGCCTGGGTCATTCTGGCTTCGGCATTAATGGGCTTCGTTTACCGTAAGCTGAAGACTTAGCAAACACATTCTTTTACAACAGACCGGGAAAGCTGGCAGGGCGTACCTATGCTGCCCTGCCGACCTGGGAGAGGGGAGGCCGCGCGTCCAGCAGCATAACCGGACGCGCCGTCTTAGGATTGGATAGTAGTGCGGGTTGGTGGTGCGGAAACTCGCAGCAGCTGAATCTACGTAACCGTGACAGTTACATTTGGCCGTTCGGCGGCGTAGCCGAAGAAGCGGTAGTCGGCTGATCCTTCATATTTGTCATCAGCTGAATTTCAACCCGGCGATTCTTCGCTCGGCCCTCAGCTGTGCTGTTGCTGGCAACCTGCTGATCCTTACCGATGCCGATCAGATAAAACTTACGCGGCGCGATGTTGAACTTCGTCGACAAATAATTGACCACAGCATCAGCGCGACGCTGGCTGAGTTGATAGTTATAGTCGCGGTCTCCAACAGAGTCCGTACCGCCAGTCACTGCAAGAATGTAGCTCCGGGCGTTGACAAGCGACGCAGCAAAGTCATCCAGCTGCCTGCGAGTCTCAGCAGTCAGCACATACTTATCGAAAGCGAAATTAACACTCACATCCGAAATCGGTTTGTAATTATCCAGATTGGCAACAACGCCAGCCAGGCTATCCACGCGGTTATAAGCGTCCTTTGCCGAAGCATTCGCCGTATCCGCAGCCTGTCCTGCAGCAAGAGCATGCTGGTCCGCAGTCTCCGCCGCACCTTGGGCTCCTGCAATGCCCTTCTGAGCGCGCTCATCCGTATCAACGATGTTGCGATGATCGGTAGCCGTCTTCGCATCCAGCTCATTTGTCTGCTGCACAATAGGAGCCGTCTGGGAGCGAACATAGTTCTTGCTGGAGCAACCCGTAGTGCAGACGAGGGCGAGCGCACTAGCCACAAACGCTGTTTTTATTGCGGCACTTGTGCAAGTATCGAATCGAATATTGGAGCTCATTGAGTTCATCTCCTTAGAACAACCATTCAGAACAATCTTCAACATACGTAGATATAGCAATTGAGCTGCCAAAACCGCGGCCAAGATAAGCTGCTTATTTACATAGACATAAATCGAGCACTCCCAATCGCGCTGTCAGCAGCCACATAGCCGATCCCGAACTTTTGACAGGGAGATGAGTCAAATCTACTCAGACAACCTTCCGCCCATCTCCTGCAGCTGCAACAGCTAAACTAAGACCCGGGCGTTTTCTCCAGCATGGATCTCTACCAGAAAATCCGAACCATCCCCACCCAGCCGGGCTGTTACCTCTACAAGAACGCCGAGGGCGAGGTCATCTACGTCGGCAAGGCGAAGAATCTCCGCGCCCGCCTCCGCTCTTACTTTCTTGATGCTTCCCAGGCCAACGCAAAAACCGGCTCCCTCATGCGCGAGGCCGTCGACGTCGAGTACATCACGGTCGCCAACGAGCACGAAGCCCTCGCCCTCGAAAACAACCTCATCAAGCAGAAAAAGCCCCGCTTCAACATCCTCCTCCGCGACGACAAGACCTACCCCTACATCAAGCTCACGCTCAGCGACCGTTACCCCAAGGTCTTCGTCACCCGCCGCCTCCGCAAAGACGGCAGCGCTTACTTCGGCCCCTACTTTCCCGGCAACCTGGCCTATCGCCTCGTCGACCTCATCCACCGCACCTTCCTCATCCCAAGCTGCAAGGTCGATCTTTCGCGCTACCACCCCCGCGCGTGCCTGCAGTACTACATCAAGCGTTGCCTGGGCCCCTGCGTCGAAGGACTCACTACGCCCGAAGCCTACAGACAAACCGTCCGCGACGTACAACTCTTCCTCGAAGGCAAGCCCAACGAGCTCGAGCAATCTCTCACCACAAGAATGGAAGAGGCCGCCGAAACCCAGCAGTTCGAACTAGCCGCCCGCCTCCGCGACCAGCTCGTCACCCTCCACCAGATGCAGGACAAGCAGCGCATCGCCACCACCGACAACGAGGATGCCGACGTCTTCGGCTACCACTACGAAAACGAGATGCTCGCCGTCAACCTCTTCCACATGCGCGGAGGAAAGATCGTCGACCGCCGCGACTTCTTCTGGGAAGACCTGCCCGAGTTCCTCTCCGAAACCCTCAACGAAAACCCTGACGAAGCCAACCCCAACCTCGAACCCAACCCCAAAGTCTCGGCTCCCGAGATCGACGAAGACGCACCTGCAGCCCTCGACATAGTCCAACACACCGCGGTCTCGGAGCTGGGCGGCACCTTCAACCCGGCAGAATTCTTCTCTGCCCTCCTCAAACAGCTCTATCTCGATCAAAGCTACGTCCCGCGCTCCGTTCTCGTCCCCGTCGAGTTTCCTGACCGCGTCATCCTCGCCGAACTCCTCACCGAAAGAACTGGCCGCCGCGTCGAAATCCTCGCCCCCCAGCGCGGCGAAAAGCGCTCCCTCGTCGACCTCGTCTGCCAGAACGCCAAGCAATCCTACGACCAGCGCTTCCGCGTCCTCCAGCCCAGCATCAAGGCCATCCAGGAGGCATTGCAAGACGCCCTTACCCTCGAAGAGCTCCCGCGCCGCATCGAATGCTTCGACATCTCCCACATCCAGGGCGCCGAAACCGTAGCCTCCATGGTCGTCTGGGAAGACGGTGCGATGAAAAAATCCGACTACCGCAAATTCCAGGTCAAAACCGTCACCGGGGTCGACGACTTTGCCAGCATGCGCGAGATCATCCAGCGCCGCTACAAGCGCCTCCTCGACGACAACAAGCCATTCCCCTCACTCATCCTCATCGACGGAGGCCTTGGCCAGCTCCACGCCGCCTACGCCGCGCTCGAAGAGATCGGCGTCACCCTCCAACCGCTCGCATCCATCGCAAAAAAAGAGGAGATCATCTACGTCTACGGACAGGAGAACGAACCCGTAGTCCTGGACCGCCGCTCCCCCGTCCTGCACCTCGTCCAAAAAATCCGCGACGAGAGCCACCGCTTCGCCGTCACCTACCACCGCAAGCGCCGCGAGATGCGCGACCGCGACTCCGAACTCCTCGCCATCCCCGGCGTAGGTCCCCGTACCCGCCAGCGCCTGCTCGAACACTTCGGAAGCATCCGCGGAATCAAACAAGCCAGCCCCGACGCCCTCACCGCCGTAGTCAGCACCGCCACCGCCGAGAGTATTCGCACCCACTTCGATACCGAATCCAAAACCACCGCCCTGCCTGTCCTCAACGACTAATTGTTGCCGTGGCTTTTGCCTGACCCTGAATTGGACTGAAGGAAAGAAACCGCATCTCCGCCGGGGCGCGCCACTAAAGCTCTGGCAGGGCAACATCAATTTCCTTGTCAAGCCCCCTAACCTCATAAATCACTGACAACAAATGACATCCGCGTGGCCGAACAACTCACTCCACCAGCTATAATAGAGATAGAGTGAAAATAAACAGCCCCGGATCAACCCCGGGGCTGTTTCATTTAAAGCGCCAGCACACAGGGAACCCTAAGCAAAATAAAATGAGTACCTTACAAAAACCAAACCCGCGAATCCAGAGACTTTCCGTATCACGACACCCTTAAGTCCGAACCTAAAGTATCTGCAATGAATACTTTGAACCAAAATGTACCCATGATGGAGTATCCTCTACAATCGGACAAAGCCATGCCAACCGACAATCACCCAGACATGAAACAAGCCCTCCTCAATCTCATCGCGACCCTCTCCTTCCGCCTGGGTGACTTCACCCTCGCTAGCGGCCAAAAGTCCGACTATTACATCGACTGCCGCACCACCACCCTCCACGCCGAAGGCGGCCGCCTCTCCGGCCTCCTCCTCTACAAGCTCATCCGCCGGCACTTCCCTCTGGCCGAGGCCGTCGGTGGACTCACCATGGGAGCCGACCCGCTGGTCTCGAACACTGCCAGCGCCTCCGCCTGGCGTCCCGCACTAAGAGCAGCCTTCCAGGAAATGATGGAGTATCCGGAAAAACTTGAGGGTACCGGCTTCCAGGGAATCGGCACGTGGGATGACAACTACCCCACCCATCCCATCCACGGCTTCCTCGTCCGCAAGGCCGAAAAGACCCACGGCACCGGTCGCCGCCTCGAAGGCTTCCACAAACTCGGAGCCCACGTAGTCATCGTCGACGATGTCTGCACCACCGGAGGCTCCACCATCGCAGCCATCGAAGCCACCCGCGAATCCGGCATGAACGTGATAGGCGTCCTCTGCCTCGTAGACCGTGAGCAAGGAGGCCGAGCCAACATCGAAGCCGCCGCCCCCCACGCCCCCTTCATCTCCCTCTTCACCGCCACCGACGTCCGCGCAGCACATATTGGGCTCAACAAATCATGATGGACTAAAACGCCGTCTTAGTTTATCGAGCAACGTCAACGACTCCTTTTGATGAGCAAGGGTAAGCTTCCCGAGGTGGGGTAGCCATACTTCCTCGCATCCAGAACTGACATTGAAAAGCCCTAAACCGTGTTTTTTAGCCAAATCGAAAACGGTCTGATATGCAATCGCCTCCTTAGACCACGCAAAACAGGCATAGATAAACTCTTTGCCAATGCTGTAGTCCGTAGCAGATGCCTCGTCTTCGGGCAATTCTGCACTGTCGACTACATTTATGGAGGGAAAAGTTTGACGGATATCAGCCAACCAATCACGAAGACGGGTAGAGGTAATCGCGGGATCCCCGTAAGAATGCCCCTCTTGCCACTTTGTCTGCTGGAAATACCATTCTAGGAAGCGAGGATGATCTTTCGGCGCAGCTTCTGGTTCAAAGACCATGAGGTCGTAACTCATAAGACGATCCTATGACGTGAGAGCTGGAGGGTAACTACAAATTTCTAATTTGTAAGAGTGCTATTCAGAATAAGTATTCCATGAGCGTCTCCACCTAATCCCACTTTGGAACACGCTTCACAAAAATCTTCAGCCCGCCCTGATCAACGCCATGAAATGCCTCTACCGTAGCAAGTGGAGGCATACGAAATGTACCGCAAGAAGAGGTGCCCAACCTGCACCTCGAACCAAATCCGCCGCTCGCACCGCCGCGCCATCGAGAAAGCTCTGCTCTTCCTGTTCCCTCGCATCGTGCCGCACCGCTGCAACGAGTGCAGCCGCCGCTTCTACATCCTGAACCTCCGCTCCAACCGACAGAGCTCTCTCGAACAGAGCATCTGACGCCGGGCAAGCATCTTCAGCCCACCTCCGATAAACTAGAAGGGACATGATTCCCACCCTAGAATGGCTCCCCAACGGCGTTAACTTCCTCGACCAAACCAAGCTTCCCCTCGAAGAGACCTACGTCCTCGCAACCGACTACAACCAAGTCGCCACCGTCATCCGCGACATGATCGTCCGCGGCGCACCCGCCATCGGAGTCAGCGCCGCGATGGGCGTCGCCCTCGGCGTAAGCCAGAGCACCGCAACCGACATCGCCAGCCTCAACGCCGAAGTCGCCACCATCTCTGACACTCTCGCCGCGACCCGTCCCACAGCAGTCAACCTCTTCTGGGCCATCCAGCGCATGCGCGACCGCTACAACGCCCTCGCCGCAGCCAACACTCCGATCCCCGAGATCAAGGCCGCCCTCATCACCGAAGCCCAGCAGATGTACGACGAAGACATCGCCGCCTGCAAGGCCATGGGAGCCCACGGAGCAGAACTCCTACCCCAGGAAGGCACCGTCCTCACCCACTGCAACGCCGGAGCCCTCGCCACCTGTGGCTACGGCACCGCCCTCGGAGTCATCCGCGCCGCTGTCGAGCGCGGCCACAAGATCGGCGTCTTCGCCGACGAGACTCGCCCCTACCTGCAGGGCGCGCGCCTCACCGCCTGGGAGCTACTCCACGACAACATCCCCACCACCGTCCTCTGCGACAACATGGCCGGCGCCCTCATGCGCCAAGGCCGCATCCAGGCCGTCATCGTCGGAGCCGACCGCATTGCCGCCAACGGCGACACTGCCAACAAGATAGGCACCTACTCCGTAGCCGTCCTGGCCAAAGAGCACGGCATCCCCTTCTACGTAGCCGCCCCTCTCTCGACCATCGACCCCGCCACCCCCCACGGCGATGGCATCCCCATCGAGCAGCGTGCCGCCACTGAAGTCACCCACTCCAACGGCAAGCAGATGACCCCTAATGGCGCGGCCATTCAAAACCCTGCCTTCGACGTCACGCCCGCCAAATACATCACCGCTATCATCACCGAGCACGGAGTCCTACGCGCTCCTTACGAGCAGTCCATCGCTCAGATGGCCGCCGAAGCCACAACAAGGCGCGAACTGACGACCGCATAAATCTGCAAATCTCCGGCGGAGATCGCAACCGCATAGTGCATACTGTGTGGACAAGGTTGACCGCCGGAGACCCCATGCAGCGTTTGCTTTCTCTGATTTTTTTTCCTGCCCTCACTTCCCTCGCCCTCGCACAGACTCCCGCTCAACAACCAGCGCCCAGCCAGCCTGTCCCAACCATTAAGGCAGGCACGCAGATCGTCATTGTGGACGTCGTCGTCACCGACGCCAAGAACCAACCCGTCCGCAATCTCAAAGCCTCCGACTTCACCGTCCTGGAAAACAACGTCTCCCAGCCCATCAGGAACTTCGAAGAGCACACGGCCCTCTCCGCCGCCGACGCAGCGAAGCTACCTCCCATGCCCAAGATGCCCCCGGGCATCTTCACCAACTACACACCCGCGCCCGCAAGCAGCGCCGTCAACGTCCTCCTGCTCGATACGCTCAACACACCGATGAAGGACCAGTCCTTCGTCCGCGACCAGTTGAAGAAGTACCTTAAGTCAGCCCAGCCCGGCGCCCGCACCGCCATCTTCGGCCTCACCTCGCGCCTCTATCTCCTGCAGGGTTTCACCTCCGATCCAGAGATCCTGAAGACCGTCCTTAACCAGAAGGACCTCAAGTCATCGCCCCTGCTCGACGACCCTGTCGGCGGCGGCACTGGCCCCGAGTCCATGTCTGACATGATGAGCGACAGCATGGGCAATGACCCCAGCGCAGCCCAGGTCGTCGCAAATCTCCAGCAGTTCGAGGCCGAACAACAGTCCTTCCAATTGCAGCTTCGCGCCCGCTATACCCTCGACGCCATGAACCAGCTCGCCCGCTATCTCAGCGGAATTCCCGGCCGTAAAAACCTCATCTGGTTCTCCGGCTCCTTCCCTATCAGCATCCTTCCCGACGGCGACCTGCAGAACCCCTTCGCCGTCGTCGCCGACTCCGAGGATGAATTCCGCGAGACCACAAACCTTCTCTCAGCCAGCCAGGTCGCTGTTTATCCTGTCGATGCCCGCGGCCTCATGTCCTCGCCCAGCTACAGCGCCACCAACTCAGGCAGCAAATACGCCCGCAACCCTACGGCCTTCGCCAAAGACGAGACCAAGTTCTTCCAGCAGACCAACGCCGAGCACAGCACCATGCTTCAAATGGCCGAGCAGACCGGTGGCCACGCCTTCATCAACACCAACGGCCTCAGCCAGGCAGTGGCCAGCGCCGTCGACTCCGGCTCGAACTTCTACACCCTTACTTACTCTCCCACCAACACGAACTGGAATGGCGGCTTCCGCAAGATCCAGGTCCGTCTCCAGCAACAAGGCCTCACTCTCGCCTATCGCCGCGGCTACTACGCCGACGACCCAAAGACTCCTCCCAAACATAAAGGGCCTGTGCCCGCCATAACCACACCCACTGCGACCGTCAACGCCATGCGCGTGGCCATGATGCGCGGCGCCCCTGACCCTACCCAGATTCTCTTCAAGATCCTCGTCCGTCCCGCCACTGCGTCAACTGAAGACGCTCTCGCCCCGGACAACGCTCCTAATCCCACGACCAAAGTGAAGCCTCCCTATCGGCGCTACAGCATCGATTTCGCAGCCAACCCACGCGACATCACCTTCACCCGATCCCCCGAGGGCAACTACCAAGCTGACATTCAGTTCCTCGCCTATCTCTACGATCAGGACGGGACCCTACTTAACACTACCGGTGCCGCTGTCAAGGCAAACATGCCCCCAGCAGCCTACGCAGCGAGCCTCCGCGGCGGCCTACAGTTTCACCAGCAGATCAGCGTGCCCGCCAAAGGCGCCTATTATCTCCGTATCGGTATCCACGATGTCACCGGAGACCGCGTGGGAGCCATCGAGATTCCGGTAGCAGCAGTGTCCAAAATGCCTCCAGCCGACACGCCCGCCACCTCATCAACCCCGTCCTCAACCAAATAGGCTGCTGGTACCACAGCTATTGAAAAGCATCAAACTTCATTGTGAAGAAGCCGACGATCCAGAGGAAGGGAGGCCTCCGGAGGATGCCTGGGTCTGCTGGAGGAGACGATATCCATCCCGAGTCCGTATGTGATACTTCTGCAAATCCTTCCCTACCAGCTTGACCGTGATCGAACGCCAGCCATGATTTGGATTTGGCTGAGGATAGTAACTGAGCGCATAGAGATGGGCCAAGTCATCACGGATGGAGGCAAACGCTTGCTTCTCATCCTTCCAATCCTTTGAAAAATAGGCTTTGCCACCAGTAGCCTTGCTCATTCTCTCAAAGACAGCGGTAGAAACCGGCTCCTCTTCCGCTTGCCGAGTGCTGATCATGTAGATGATCGTTCCGGTTGACTGGGCCAACTCCGCTACATCCTCAGGGGGTACCAGGCTGGCATTGTCAGGGCCATTAGAAAAGACAACAATTGCCTTGCGCCCGGTCAATTGGGCTGCGTCCTTTACCGTCATCAAGAGGCAGTTATAGAGTGCTGCGTCATCACCGGCGACCGTATTACGTACTCCACGTAACACCTGGGAGCGGTCGGGGGTAAGCGCGGAGACCCGTGAGAGATCGCGGCTATAAGAATACAAGGCCACTTTGCTCACACCTTCCAATGAGCGAATGAAATCGGCGATAGCATCCTGCGCGAATACAAATCCCCGGTACATGTAGTTACTGGTGTCAAAAAGAATAAATACATTAGCTCCGGCAACTGACGCTTGAAACTTTCCCTGGTCGCCCGTCATCTCCGGCGCAACTGGCTCTGATGCCTTGACCACACTCTGCGCCGAGTGACCGCTATCGGGACCAATCAATCTACGTGTGGGCTCGTTACCTTCTTCGAAAGTCGCGAGTTTTTCCGGAATCTTGTCCTCAACAATCTCAAAGTCTTCTGGACGAAGGCCGCTGACGTAGTTTCCCTTACGGTCGGTAACAGCCACATTCAGCTGCACCAGCACGACGTTCACACGAATACGTGACGCGTCATCCTGCGCCCCGGCGCCCCCGCCGAAGAAAAGAACTGAAGATGCAAAGAGAAATAGAAAAACTCGCTTTGCCATGATCCCCCTATTGTGCGTATCCATCTCTCACCGTCCGCTCTAATGAAGTGGTGGCATTCGCCATTGGTGGCAAGGCGATCTTGCCTTGCCGAAGCTCTTCTCCGGTCTCTTCCATAGCGCGCAGCATTGCCGGCCAGTCCTCGAGGTCCGTGGCAAAAATCTTTGCAGTCATCCGACGCGTTAGCTCGGGAGCAAGGCGGTTCAGCATCACCGGGGAATATCCCATCTCATCCGTCAGGCGAGCCCAATACAAATTGCCGGACTCCCACGACTCACCGAACAGGCGGCTGGAGTACGCTCCAAAAAACGGGAATGGTTTTACATTCAGCAGCTCGCGAGAGTACGTTCTAGCCAATGTCGGATGAGGAACACCGAAGTCTCTCGATAGACGCTCATAGCTGACCTCCGCAGGATATTGCTGCGAGAGACTCTCCAATTGTTGACCCGCTGGCCCCAACGAAGTAGCTTCTCCAGGAAATCTCGTACGAAACTCCGCGGCCAGATAAAAAGTCTCTGATGGCATCATTCGAAGGCGTATCGCAGCCGGATCTTCCCCACGCTGCAGGGCATGTTCGGTCTCTTCCAATCGTTGCGGCGACATACGATCCGAAAGAATACTGATCACCTTGCCTCGCAGCTGTACATCCTTTGTCGATGCGACCAAAAGCTCTTCTCCCGATCGTTGATAAAGAGCGGCGGCATGAAGTTCATTCGGACTCACAGCCCACCAGCGCGGAAGCGTCGCGCTAACCAGCAGATCTGGCACCAACTCCTTCCAGATCAGGGCCTGAATGTTTTCCGGCGCAATGAAATCCTGCTCTGCCATCGCCAGTGCATAAGGCAGGTCAGCCAGCGACCCCATCAGATACGCTCCACCACCAGCCGGCGTACCGACCCCCAACAACACGGGAGCCTGCCAGAGCCGCTCCGAGCCAATCATGGATATTCCCGAAAAGTCATGCGCACGGATGAAGAGCGGATTGTTGTGAAGAATTTGAGCACCCGGCGGTTCATAGTAGGCATAGTTCAAGCCCACCAGGGTGTCTCTCAAAAAAGGCGCAAGTTGGCCGCGAGCAGCTTCCAGTTGTGCGTGCGTACTGGGTGTCTTGATCACCTTCGACAAATCCGTCTGCACCTGCAATTCCGCGTGATGGGTACTGTAGACTCTCGGCGCCCAGTCAATCTTCTCGCTCTTGGTAAAGATCGGACGAGGCATCTCGAATTCTCGAAGCTCACCAGCAAGCCCAAGCATCTTTTCGTTCCTCGGTCGCCCCTGTTCCATATCGCTCAAACCATCGCTTAGCGCGAACAGCGTATCGATGGAGACTAAGTGCTGATCGACCAGCACTGCACGAATCTTTCCGGCCAATTCTTCATGCACGCGTTGGCCGTCCGGGTTCTCTTGATGAGGTCCCGCAAGCAAATCCACGATCTGATCTTGCGGACTGTCCGCTTTAGCGCCGGCAGCAAGAAGAATTTCCCCAAACGAGTTATGAGCTGCATCGAAGAGCTGAGTCGTCGAAGAAATCTTGGCAAAGGGATCGATCATCTTCTGCCATGAGGCATCCAGCTGGTCCTTCGGGATCTCTCCCTGACGCGCAAGTATCTGCCAAAGTCCGACGTTTGCTTGAAAGGCCCCAAGGACATTTCCACGCAGAGTCGAATTTGAAATCCCGTCTACCCCGTCTGCCACAGTTACGAAGCGGGCAATGGACGCATCGCTCAACTCTGGGAACTCAGTGAAGATCAAATACCAACTACTGAAGTCCGAAAATCTATCAGCCAGCAGGCGTACGGTTTCTGGGGACAGGCGCTTTTCCGGGGGACGCGCGCTGTCTAGTTCGCTTGCCATGAGGTAGCTCTGCAGTGGCCCGCTATCCGTCACCACACGAGTTAACGCGGTCATTCCCTCAAGCAACTGCTCCGGGTGATCCCAGCTATGTGCACGCTTGCCCCAATCACGAATAATTTTTGAGTCGGTCTTCTGGCGAAAGATCTGTTTCCAAACCTCCAGATTTCCGGGAACATGCGGATCGCCGTTAGGTTCCCACTCGACGCGGGTGAACAAGACCAGGAGATCCGGACCCTGTCGAAATACGCCTCTCGTCGCGTCTGCATCAGCGCCAGGTGCTCGAAAAGCCTCATACAACCGCTTCATGCGCGGAGACTGAGTAAGGTGCTCCTGCTGTGTATGACTGACGCGCGACAGAACATCAAAATATGCAGCCATCCAACCGCCGTCCTTCGCGAGCAAGTGCGCAACGAAGTCTCCCGGCGAATCAGGACTAGCTCCCACCATCTCCTTCCAGACAGGTTCGGCATTCGCTCCTCCAGGCACAATCACGCGTCCCGAGCGAATGCTTATCTGATTTCCATAAAAATCAAGTGCCGCAGCATAGGGAAGCAGCCGCCTGAGCCCCAGCGACTCGTGTAACACAATCCTGGTTTCGGCATTATTCTTTGCTAAACCCCAATAAAGACGGGCTATTGTCGGATCGTTTATCAGTACATCTACGACACTTCCGTAGTTTTTTCGATTGCCCGCGCCCAGCGTAATCCAGTCGTTCTCCGTAAACAGCACCGGGACCTTCGACACCGGATACGAATAAGAGAAGGGAGTTCCTTTCTGGAGCGCCTCTTCGAGTTCCGTGAGAGGAAAGCCCGAGTCGATCGTGAGAAATGCTCTCTCCGGATTAGCGGTCTCCAGAAAGACATTCTTCTGTCCGCAGCCTTCCCGTAGCCGATACCCAAGGATCTGGACCAACGTGCCCGCATCATCACAACTGGCAACACGAATCGTACTGCTCGGTCCAGCCAGAATCTGAAGCTCTCTTGCCTGATGTACGTAGCGGTCCAGCAGAATCAGGAACTCTGTTTGATTGCCGTTCTGATAGCCCTGCATGTAAACATTGCGAGCCAGCAACGGCAGAACATCGTCAACAGGGACCTTTTGACTGATAGCAGCCATGCGCATAAAAGATCGCAATGGGCCGGGAATGATGATCGTCTCTACCTTGTCCACCCTTGGTGCGACCGGTGCCGCAACGGCAGAGGTGACCGGTGCCGCAACAGCAGGTGTGCTAGGCCGGGCCGACGGATAAGGCGCAGGCACCTGGCCATCAGAGTAGCCGGACGAGCAAAGACACAGGCACGAAGAAAGAGCGAGAAGAAAAGCAAACGGACGAAAAGTAGGCTTCATCACTGGATACCTCTTCCGAACTTTTAAGACTTGCGGTGGCCCACAGTCCGCATCCCAGAAGCGACGCTTTCGGGAGCAAAACTAGGGAACCGCAAAATTTAGCACAACTTTGGTCTAAACCGCGCTTATGCCGTTGTCTAACGAGTTCTTACTTTTCGCGGACGAGATATGCTATCGGTCCCCGTATCCAGGTCTTTTCAATCGTTCAAATCAAGAAGCACGTCGGTTCTACCTAACCCGATCGCCAATACTGTACTCCCGTCCGCAAGGATTTACTAGAAAAGAAGTTATAGAAATCGACTGTACACATTTAAATTACAACTGGGCGCGCCATACCCCGATCATCCTTGCTGTCCGCGCCGGATCTGCCATAGCAGTCCGTTTGCTTTGACTCGACTAATTGAATGATCGAACTCTCGGGCCAGGAGCACGGTACAACTTGTCCTCGGTTGCTCAGGGGAGCGCGGCTCGCATTGCCGTTGCCTTGCTTTGTCGTCCTTTTGCCGAGACCTGACAGCAATACCTGACACCTCTGAAATCTATCCCACCAGAATCCTGTCAAGCCTTAAACAACGAATCCCCATGCAAATCAGGGAGATTCGCGTGGTGTAGCAATTCCACTCGAGCACCTATAGTTACGGGAGGTTAAGGCCCGGCACACCGGCATTTCTGCCTTTCTTTCATTTCAAACCGACGGAATTGTGAAAATTAGCGTTGAGTTTTTAGAATGAATATTTTGCCGGCAACTATTTTGTTTGGAATATCTTAGTGACGCCCGTTTTGCATTTATCCGTAAACAGGAGTCTTACAAATTGATCCTAGGGGTATGACCGGTTTTATCCCATGCCTATATACGTCCTGTAGGCGGAGTGTCCTGGGCGTCAAACGGAACGCGCTCTTGCTCCCATAGAACCGACACATAAGCAGGGGTTTGGAGCAACCGCACACAGCGATTCCATCGAAGGATGGCGTCGTCGTTTCCTGCCGGACGGATTTTTTCGGCCTCCGCGAAGGACCGCAGAGCCTGCTCGAAAAGTGGTAGCAGCGTATGAGGAGGCTGACCGGCATTGAGCTGCGCCTTCGCTCGCCGTTCATACAGAATTCCTGCGTAGTAGAGCCGTTCATATGGATCGATGAGTTTCTGGAAGGCCTCTTCCGCCTCTCGATAACGATCGGAGGCACCGCCAATGAACTGATCCGTAAGCGCGAGCCCGAGTAGCCGCAGGGCAAGTTGATGCTGCGGTGCAATCGTCAAGATATCGCGACAGATTGATTCCGCCTCTTCCGGCTCATTCAGAGAGCGGTAGAGTTCTACCTTCGCAATGGCTTCGGTGACCCCCGCCGTCGAGATGCGTTTGAGTTCGTATTCCATGGCTTCTCTCCCGTTTAGCTTTTTGGAGCGCTGCGAATCTTGCGAACAAGCATAAGCAGCGGATCGTAGAACTCATCCACCACCCGCTCCTTCAGCGGAATGATGGCATTGTCAGTGATATGGATGTCTTCGGGGCAAACCTCAGTGCAACACTTCGTGATGTTGCAGAGACCAATCCCTAACTCGTCCTTTAACAGACGCGCACGCGAGGCACCATCAAGCGGATGCATCTCCAGCGAAGCCGTACGAACGAAGAACCGAGGTCCGCCAAATTGCTCCTGCTTATCGTGATCACGCAAAACGTGGCAGATATTCTGGCAAAGGAAACACTCAATGCATTTGCGAAATTCCTGTATGCGATCCACGTCGCGCTGGTCCATCTTCCACGCAACCCCGGGCCGCGGCTGAAAAGGTGGAATCTTCCGATTAACCTTGAAATTCCACGAAACATCCGTAACCAAATCCTTGATCACAGGAAAAGACTTCATCGGAAAGATGTCGATGGGCTTATCAAGAGGAAGAGAGTCCATCCGAGTCTTGCAAGTGAGCCGCGGACGGCCGTTGACCTCAGCCGAGCACGAGCCACACTTTCCCGCCTTGCAATTCCACCTCACAGCAAGATCAGGAGCCTGATGTGCCTGAATCCAATGCAGCGCATCAAGCACCACCATACCCGGAACGAGCGGCACACGATAGTCGGCAGGCGCTCCACCATCCTTGTCGCCTCGGAAGACCCGCAACGTTACCTCTGCGAACGAGCCCTCAGCCATCGTCAGCCTCCGCTACTTCGCTCCACTATCATCTGCCAACAGTTGTTTCAGATCGTCCGGCATCTCAAGGACAGGCGTTTCGGCGAGACTCATCATGCCAGCCTTCTTGACCACGACATTATGCTTCTTTCCCCAGGCATCGTCCAGACCGGGGAAATCAATGCGGCTATGCGCTCCCCTGCTCTCGCGACGAGCAAGCGCACTCCGCGTCACTGCTTCAGAAACAGTCAACATGCTCTGCAAGTCCCTCACCAAATGCCAGCCCGGATTGAAGAGTCGTGAGCCTTCAACGCGCACACACGCCGCACGCTCCTTCAGTGCCTCGATCTTCGATAACGCTCGCTGCAGATCTTCCTCGTTGCGAAAGATGCCCACAAGGCTCTGCATCGTGCCTTGCAAATCCTCATGAATACCGTACGGACTCTCACCTTCCGATCTCTCGAAGGGCGCAAGCATCTCCTTTACGGCGTCCTCGATCTGCGACGAATCGATCTCAGACATCTCGGTTCCTTTGGCATGCTCTGCAGCCGCCATTCCAGCTCGACGTCCAAACACCAGCAGGTCGGAGAGCGAATTGCCACCTAGTCGATTCGCTCCGTGCAGTCCCACCGCAGCCTCACCTGCAGCGAAAAGCCCCTCAACAGATGACTGCGCCGTCTCTGCATCCACACGAATGCCACCCATCATGTAGTGACACGTCGGCCCAACCTCCATCGGTCCCTTAGTAATGTCCACATCCGCCAGTTCCAGAAACTGGTGATACATACTTGGCAGCTTGCGCTTCACATAATCAGCAGGCTTATGTGAGATATCGAGGAATGCCCCTCCATGCTCCGTGCCGCGGCCCTCACGCACCTCAGTGTAGATAGAGCGCGCAACCACATCGCGTGTAGAAAGCTCCAGCTTCTTTGGGTCGTAGCGCTCCATGAACCGCTCACCGTTCTTGTTACGAAGAACGCCTCCTTCGCCACGCACGGCTTCCGTCACAAGAATGCCCTGGACTCCCGGCGGCCACACCATGCCTGTGGGATGGAACTGCACAAATTCCATGTCCATCAGATCAGCACCCGCATCATAAGCGAGCGCCATACCGTCGCCCGTATATTCCCAGGAGTTCGAGGTTATCTTCCAAGCCTTACCAATTCCGCCCGTACAAATGATGACCGACTTGGCCTTGAACACCACGAAGCGCCCCTGCTCGCGCCAATAGCCAAAAGCGCCGGCAATACGATCACCCTCTTTAAGCAGCTGAGTAACCGTGCATTCCATATAAACGTCGATACCCAAATGCACGCCACGGTCCTGCAAGGTGCGAATCATCTCCAGCCCGGTGCGATCACCAACATGGCACAGTCGCTTATAGGTATGACCTCCAAAGGCTCGTTGCAGAATGTCGCCATTCTCAGTGCGGTCGAATAGCGCTCCCCATTGTTCCAGTTCTCGCACGCGCTCCGGAGCTTCCTGGGCGTGGAGCTGCGCCATGCGCCAATTGTTCAGAAATTTTCCGCCGCGCATCGTGTCGCGGAAGTGTGTACGCCAGTCGTCAGACGTATCCACGTTGGCCATCGCCGCAGCGATGCCGCCTTCGGCCATCACCGTGTGTGCTTTGCCAAGCAGAGACTTGCACACAACCCCGACCCTTACACCTTGTGCCAACGCCTCAATCGCAGCGCGAAGCCCCGCACCGCCAGCGCCGATGATGAGCACATCGTGTTCGTGTACTTCGTACTTTGAATTCACAGTAGCCGAATATCCTTCAGCACACCCGAGGAGACCATGCGCACATAGAGATCAGCCAGACCCACTGAAAAGAGACTCATCCAGGCAAAGAGCATGTGGCGTTCGTTCAGCCGGCTAAGCCATCCCCAGGCACTATGGCGCGAAGGACCAAACTGCGTGCAGGAAAAGCAATCCAGCTTCCCTCCCGCCAGATGACGCAGGGAATGACAAGAGAAGGTGTAAAGAGTGAGCAAGACGATATTCGCCAGCAACACTAGTGAACCCACACCAATTCCAAACCCATCCTGAAAAAAGAAAGCGCGAATCGCATCCCACCAAAGAAAGGCGAGAAACACCAATGCAAGGTAAAGGAACCATCGATGGAGGTTTTGCAGAATGAATGGGAAGCGCGTTTCGCCGCGGTAAGTGCCTCTGCCTCCTTCGCTTACACCGCAAGCCGGAGGGTGCAGGAAAAACGCCCGATAGTACACTTTTCGATAGTAGTAGCAGGTGGCGCGAAATCCGAGTGGACCAGCCAGAATCAGAAGTGCCGGCGAAAATCGCCACCAGCGGTGCTCGGGATCGATCAGCGGAGAATAAAACGGCGAAAGGTAAGGCCCCCACGCATAGAACTTCCCTTCAAAGGCCCGAAAGGTGGCATAAATTCCAAATGCACTTAAAATGACGATGACAGGCAGAAGTTCAACCCACCATGCGTCTCGTCGCAACGTACTGCCGAAGACATTGAGTCGACGATCCGCAGAAGATCCCGCCATGGGTACCCCTCACGTCCGTACTAGAGTAGTCATAAAACCTGTTTTTGCAAATCGGAATTTCAGAAACATTACTTTCTACCCATCTCAACCTTTTGGTGGATGTTGAACCTGTGAAGCTCCCGGTACGATGTTGCCTCAATGGAACAGCATAGGCAGCTGGGGTTGGCAGCTACGATCGCCGTCGTTACAGGAGAATCCATCGCGCTCGGCATCTTCCTGACGCCAGCTGCCATGGCGAAGTCCTTAGGATCTCCTCTGCTGCTCGCAGCAGTATGGTGCGGTATGGGACTGATAACAATGTGCGGCGCGCTGTGCTATTCGGAGTTGGCCGTACGCTTCCCTCACGCTGGCGGCGAATACGTCTATCTTCGCGAAGGCTATGGCAGTCGCGTGGCATTTCTCTACGGTTGGATGTCCGCTGCCGTGATGGATCCGGGTATTGCTGCAGCGCTGGCCATGGGCGCTACGCCCTATCTGTTTTCGCTCTTCGGCGTCTCCCCGCAGGTCAGATTATGGATTCCTGCCGTTATTCTCCTTTGTCTCGCGGCGTTGAACTATACCGGAACTCAGTTCAGCCGACGAATCATGGCGTCTGCAAACTTGCTCAAAATAGCAGTCTTGTTGTGTCTGGTCGCATGGGCTTGGCTTTCAGGCCACGCAACCACGGCTAACCTGATGCCTCTCGCAGAACGTCGTAGCGGATCAGAGCCCCTCTTTGGGGCAATTGCAGGCGCAACCGTCAGCGCATTCTTCAGCTTTGGCGGATGGTGGGAAGCAGGCAAAGTGGCCGGAGAGGTACGCAACCCACGACGCAATCTTCCACTCGCCTTCACCTGCGGAGTATTCCTGGTCACCCTGGTCTATCTGTTGGTGAGTTTTGCATTTTTGTCGGTGGTGCCGCTCGAACGTATCGTTTCGAACACCGCCTTCGTCGCACAGTTTGGCGAAGCACTCTTCGGAAGCATCGGCGGAAAAGTCCTCTCTGCCTGCGTCCTGCTCTCGGTTTTCGGCGGCTTGATGGCACTCACCATGGCCGCGCCACGCGTCTACTACGCTATGGCGAAAGATGGCGCATTCTTCTCCGCCTTCGGACGACTCCATCCGCGCTTCGGCACACCGGCCAACGCCGTTCTATTGCAGACCGGTCTGGGCCTTCTCGTCCTATGTTTCGGCGCGTTCGACCGCATTCTCTCCTTCATCATCTTTTCGGCGATCTGCTTTCTAGCCCTGTCCGCCGCGTCTCTCTTCCGGCTCAAAGAACCTGTGACACGCTGGTGGTACCCTATCGCTCCCATCCTCTTTCTCATCGGCTGCACCATAATCAATCTGCTCATCCTGATGCACGATCCCATCCCCGCGCTCGTGGGTTTAGCCGCAGTACTTTGTGGAGATCCCATTCGACGTCTCTTTTTCTCTACACCAAAGATTTCTGCTACAACTGCCGCTTAGCAAGCTCTAGCTGAAAGGATGTATCACAATGCCTCACATTCAACTACCCGAAGGATTACCCGGCATCCGCGGCGCAATGGCCTTCCGGCCAGAAACGGCAAAGCCTCTTAATGAACTGGTTGAGATTCTCCTCCACGGGCCCAATTCCCTCTCGCCAGGAGAACGCGAGCTCATCGCAACCTACGTCTCATCGGAGAACGATTGCTACTACTGCCAAACAATCCACGGAGCAATTGCAGCCGCCAGCCTGAACGATGACGAAGCACTCGTAAAAAAGGTTAAGTATGATTTTCAAAATGCCGCCGTCTCCGACAAATTAAAGGCGCTCCTCGTCATCGCTGGGCAGGTGCAAAAAGGAGGCAAGCAGGTCACAGCTGAGGCTGTCGCACAGGCCCGCGGCCTCGGCGCAACTGATCTTGAAATCCATGACACTGTCCTTATAGCCGCTGCCTTCTGCATGTTTAATCGTTATGTCGATGGACTTGACACGACACAACCAAGAGACGAAGCGATGTATCGTGAACGTGGCAAGCGTGTCGCTCGTGAGGGATACGTGACCGTCAGTAAAGAATATCTACCCGCGGAAGTTTCTAGCTAAAACATCAACGACACCCAGAGGATCAGCGAACATGCCACACATATCACTTCCTGAAGGGCTGCCAGGCATCAGCAGCGGTTTCGCATTCCGTCCCGAAACGGCCAAGCCAATGCGCGAGCTGGCTCACATCCTTCTGCACGGACCCAGCACTCTGACACCGGCAGAACGCGAACTGATTGCAACCTACGTATCGAGTCAGAATGATTGCTATTTCTGCCAGACGAGCCATGGCGCTGCCGCAGCCGCTCATCTCGGCGATGACTCGACTCTTGTGGAGCAAGTAAAACAGGACTTTCTTCATGCCGACATTTCAGAAAAACTCAAAGCGCTCCTCGTAATCGCGGGCCAAGTCCAACAAGGCGGCAAGAATGTCCTAACACACAGCATAGGAAAAGCGCGCCGTGAAGGAGCAACTGATCTTGAGATCCACGACACCGTACTCATCGCGGCTGCCTTCTGCATGTACAACCGCTATGTCGACGGACTCGCCACATGGCAGCCCCGCGATCCGGCAATGTATTCCAGCATGGGAGAACATCTCGCCACGCATGGATACTTAACGCCTTCAGTAAAAGCCTCTACTCTAGAGGTAACAAAATGACCAATCTACTCCGTATGTTCCTGGCAGCAACTTTCGCATCGCTCTCCTGTTTCGTCATGGCCGCAGATCGCGGCACCGACGTCACGGTCTCCGGCTGGGTCATCGACTCCGCGTGCGCATACACCAAAGGTCTCGACAAGCCCATCGGCCCAGTCTGCGCCAAAGCATGCGCCCGAAACGGCTCCCCCTTAGTCATCCTACGAGATGATGGCACTATCTTCATGCCCATCGACGGCAACACACCTTCCTCTTCCCAGAATCCGAGATTGATGCCATTTGCAGGCGAGCGCGTCACAGTTACGGGAAGAGATTACATTCGCAATGGTTCGCATGGTTTAGTGATAGATAAAATCTCGAAGTAACATGTGCAACCAACCCGGGATGTTGTCCCCCGAACTAGTCTAGGGGGCTTTGTGTCACACGAAACCCACTCACACAAAACCTACTGCCCTAACCTGCCGTTTGGGTGTCTAATTCCGGAGCCGACCAGTCTTGAGACTGGTCCGTATATTCCAGAAGAGCGCAGCCGCGATTAGGGCGATAACTGCGATACCACGCAGAGCCGATGGATATCCGTAGCGCAGAAAAGCTCCTCCTTGCAAGAGCCGCGGCGATAGCTTGCGAAGCCGACATGACAAGACTTTCGTATGCAGAAGCCCGCTTCGCTCATCGGCCGAAACATGGTCATAAGCAAGCTGTAGAGTCCGGGGCTCTTTCATCCATTGGAATGCGGTGAATCCGACATAGGCAGTGGTCGCAGCGAGTGATGACCAATCACGGCAAGAACGAGCAGCAGGAGCGCGGCGACCAGCTGTGTCGAGACGATTCCACATACCAGTCCCAGACGTTTGAAGAGCATAGGTAGGATAAGTACAGCAGCGACCTGCACAATCTGTGCGCTGGAGAAGGCATTGCCAATCTGCGGCAGCGACATGTGCAGGTGTTGAGCAAAGTAAACGGTGGCGAAGGGACTAAATGAGCCAATCACCAGGCTCCAGATGGCAATCGCAGCCAGGAAATGCAGAAGGGCTGGCGAAAGAATCAGCTTGGCTCGTACCGGAAGCTCGGCCTGTTTGAAGGTAATCTTTGTCACTGGTCATAAACCGAACGCTACGATAGCGCACGAGAACAGTAATACAAACTGGTCTGGTTGCATAGAGCGAACAGCGCATGATGGTTTGTAAACCATCCGGGCAGTCTGCTGCCGACAAGCCCTCCGAGAGCCCCGACGTCAATTCCGAGCGAGAAAACAAGGCTAAAACAAAGGACCGCTACCGCTAGTCCGTCAACTGTGCCACTACAGGGGCAAGACAAATGGCCCACGCTGAGAGCGTAATACCCGCCACAAAGGCGAAGGGGATTTGCCATGCAAACGGGAAGCAGTATGGCTCGCGCAGAAAATACTATGCTGGTCAACGCGAACCAGGAGAGCAGAACAGGACGTAAACCAAATCGCCGAGCCAGCTTACCCGCCGGAATCGCTCCTGCAAGGTTCCCAGCAGCCATAGAGCTTGTAAACAGGCCAAGCGTCTTTTCCGTGTACCCATGCCCGATCAGAAAAAGATTGAAGAGGAAGAAGTAGATAGACAGGCCCAAGTCAAAAAAGAGGCCGCAAGAAAAATCCAGAATTGTCGAACGAACTGATGCTCTGACAGTCGCCAGCGAAGACCACCTACAACGGCACCTACGCTGGAACGGCTGTGGGAGGCGAACCGAGAGGCAAGGTAGACGACGTATTGTAGATAAGGATGTAGTTCGCGTGATTGCATTGCTCGTTCGCTTGTTAGCCCAACCAGAGGCGCATGTATGTGTGCGAAGTGGGTAGGGATCAAAGTTCGCTTAAGGAGTCGCAATTTTGCTCTGGTTGACCGCAGAAAACTCAATTGCAGCCACAGAAAGTCCTTGTTCATGTGCGCCATACCTTCAACGGGGAATGTTACAAAACGGTGCAGCCATTGTTGTTGTAATGGCGACAAGCTTTCGATTGAACTTTTGACCCGCGGGTTGAGATCGCAGCCGAACCAGACTTGAGCGTAGTAAAAAGCGATTGCCTCGAAGGTTCGAAGAGAGGCATCATGCGTTTCAGTCCAGCTCTTCCAGAAGACGTCATCTTCGGCGTGGCGGTGGAGAAAGCCAGCCAGTTCGTAAACATGATGAAGAATCGTGTCGCGAAGGAAAATATTCCGGAGGATGTGAAGAGCAAGATAGCCAAGGTGATCGATAGGAGAAAGAGAAGCAAAAGTGAAGCCCTCAATGGCACGCATGGTGCGTCGCCCCCAAAAGGCGTCAACTCCAGTTATATGAAAATAAGAGACGGACTCGTTCCAGAGACAAAAGTGCAACTCGATGGAGAGCGGCATCTCGGGGTCGAATGGATTTCCTCTCCACTGCCAGTCGCCCATGCGAATCATGGTACGATCGTGATCGGCAAAGGCATAGCTCTGTTCGTTATTGTTGGGCGTGTAGCCAATGGCCTCTAAGGCAATTCGCGCTGATTCGATCATCTCTGGTGGACAGTAAAGATCAAGATCGGATTGTGCTCGCAGACGCGGGTCTTCAACATAGTCAGGAGCCTGAGTGAATCCCTTAATCGCAACATGGTTGACTCCGGCCCTGTCGAGCGCTTCTGCTGCTTCCCTATAGGTGGCCTTTACGCGCTCGAAGCGCAAGGCGTTGTCAGCGACGTTCGTCTTGAGCCTTTCGACAACCCACGATGGAAAGCCGTCTTTTGGAAGCTGTGCAAGCGATAGCGTCAGGTGCCCCAGGTCGCAAAACGCGAGCAGGATGCCCCACTCATGATCTTCCAACTGCGCTAATGACGCGATATCCGGTTCGCGCAGATGAAGTGCCCTTATGAGGGCAGCGACCGCTCGAGGGACCTTCAAAGGGGACACGTCGGATGTAATCGTGTGTGCGTTCATAGAAGGTCTATGCCCTTAAGTGTCTTTTTGGTAGCACAGGTACAAAGTTGAACGGGAACTTGGTATTGAGGTCGGAGACGACAAGGTTGTGGCCGTCGCGATACAGTCGAGGCGCATAACCCTAGTCCGTGACGTGAACGGTAAAGACCATCGATCCATGGCCGCTTCCGCAAAATCTTCCGCACACCCCATGGAAGTCTCCGGAACGATTTGGCACGACGGTCACATCGACCGTGTGTCCCTTGAGCATTTCTTGCTTGATGTGCAGGTCAGGAACAACAAGGCTATGAGCAACATCGTCGGAGATCAGCCGAAGTTTGACGGTCTCTCCTTTCTTTAGCGTGATTTCGGCGGGGGAAAAAGCAAACCGATGCGCATGTATCTCGATGGTGCGAATCTGCTCCTGCGCCAACGATGTTGAGGCTTCTCCTATGACAAGACCAAGCATCAACATCGTAGGCAAGACTCTCAGTATCCACTTCACTGTTCAATCCTCTATTTCCGTTTTCAACCTGTCGGGACTTGCTATCGCTATGGAAGCCTGTCGGACAAAAGACCTACAGATATGCCGATCGGCTGTCCGACGATCAAGTAGACAGGCACTCAAACGACTTGGAACGAAGTCGAGTATAGGAACTATCGAAACTCGATTTGTCACTGTAATGTCGACGATTTGTCAAAGTCTTTAGCGTGACGAACTTCGCGCCAAATCCCGACAAAGTCGTGACAAATAGAACGACGCGGCTGGTCAATACTTTGACCTGTATTCCTAATTCCATAACGAAGCGCTGAGGCGAAATCAAGAATTGTTCACTGGCAGGATGCTCTCAAATAGGCCGAATTGGATTCGGCTTCTGGAGGGTGGTTCATAAACTTCCCAGAGCCTCGGTGAAGGCAATCGCACGATACTTCTGATCTGCCACGACACAAGGTAACAAAAGACATTCTCCAGATAAGCGCCATGAGTCAGAGCTTTAGAGTCGAGTTGCATTTCAACATTTCGGAGAGACAACAATCATGCTTACCCTGTCACGATGCACGACCGTCGTTACACTCATCAGCGCTCTGGCGTTTGTAACAGCCATGTACGGGCAGGCTCCTGGAACCGGCGCCATAAACGGCCGCGTCTTTGATGCAGCACGATTGCCCATCGCGAACGCGCAGATATTTGTAGTGAACGAATCAACGCACACATCGAGAATAGTTGCTACCACTGCTGAAGGCTTCTTTTCGGCACCTCTGCTTACCCCGGGATCCTATTCGGTGACGGTGCAACAACCCGGCTTTGAAGGGAAAGAAGCACAGAAGGTTCTCGTAGCAGTGGGAGAGATAACTTCACTTGCGTTCACTCTAGCAGTCGCGCAACACCATGAGACTGTGCAGGTGAACGCGGATGTAGAACTTGTGCAGGCGCAGAGCGCGACCCTGGGCCGCTCCGTAGATGACCGGGCCATCCAGGCCTTGCCTCTTGCAAATCGCAATTTCACGCAGATTCTTTCGCTTTCTCCAGGAGTCATTGTCTCGCTGCCCGATGCCACAACTCTTGGCCGAGGCACCCAGAACGTCGCTACCAACGGAAATAAAACGACAGCCAACAATATTCAGTTCAACGGCATTGATGCAAACAATCTTTCGCAAAACTCTGCTGAGAGCGATGGCGAAGAAGTGGGTGTCGCTGTTCCAGCCCCCGACTCCATCCAGGAGTTCAAGGTACAAACTGCAAATTACGATGCCACGTATGGCCGTGGTACCGGTGCAAACGTGGATTTGGTGAGCAAGGCTGGAACAAATCAGTTTCACGGCAGTGCATGGGAGTTCATTCGAAATGACATTTTCAACGCCAACACGTTTTTTCTAAAGCGTGCCGGCCAACCTCGCCCGGTGCTCAAGCAGAACCAATTCGGTGCATCGCTCGGTGGCCCGATTTTCAAAGACAAGACCTTCTTCTTTGCCGCCTATCAAGGACTCCGCTCCAGCAATGGCCTTGGCAACACTTCGACTGTTTTTCTACCGCAGTTGACCTCCGATCGATCCGCCGCGACTCTTGGAGCTGAGTTCTGCTCGTCGGGGCCGACGAACGCGGGCGGAACGCAACTGGCCTGTGATGGCTCCAACATTAATCCTGTAGCGCTGAAACTGCTCAATTTCAAGTTTTCGAATGGACAGTTCGCCGTGCCGGCGCCGCAGATATTGCTGCCGGCAACCCCCGGGCAGACACCTATCGGTCAAAGTACATTCTCAATCCCGGCAACCTATAAGGAGGACCAGTTCACCGGAAATCTAGATCAGACGATCGCCGCCAAGGATCAGGTGATGGCCCGATTTTTTTATTCCCACGCTCCTACGATTCAACCATTCTCTCCAAATGCCGCGAATTTACCTGGATGGGGAACAAATGAGCTAGATCAAAACGCCATGCTGGTTCTGGGATACACCCATGTCTTTAATTCGAACATGGTGAATCTCGCGCGGTTTGGCTATATGCGCTTCGATGGAATCGCGTCCATTGCCGCTCCCATCTCGACCGCCGATATTGGAACTCAGTCGCCTTTGGGTGTCTCAAGTGCGAACGTTACCGCGCCCTACATCAGCGTCAATGGGTTATTCATTGTTGGCGCAATAACCCCTTTTCAAGACCAAGTCACCAATACGTTTGTCTGGCAGAATACTTTTTCGATGACGAGCGGGCGCCATTCTCTGCGCATCGGTGTCGAAGCAAAACATCATCAGGTCATGGTTAACCCACCGTTCGGCATTGCCGGTGCCATAGAGACCCGGACCTTCAATGATTTTCTGCTTGGTCAGAGTGCCGCACAGAATGGGAGCCCGAACGGACTCAGCAATGTGCAATTGAGCAATGGCGCTTCAGGAATCTTTCGAAGAGATGAACGTTACAACGATTTAGCCACATTTGTGCAGGATGACATTCGTCTCTCCTCGCGGGCATCCATCTTTGCTGGCATACGGTACGAGATCTTCGGTGCTCCTACAGAGGAAAACGGACGACTTGCGATCTTCGATCCCTCTATAGCGTCACCCACTGCGCCTCCAAGTGGAACTTTCAGCGGGTTTGCAGTTACGAACAACTTTCCGGGCGCCATACCTGATGGCGTCGTTCGTCTGAATCGCAATGGTCTATGGCCTAACAACTATTTCAATCTTTCACCGCGAATAGGCTTTGCTGTTCGACTTACAGATAGGCCAACGATCTTGGTACGCGGTGGTTATGGAATCTACTTCGATCGTTTATCGGCGGGGTTGGTGGAGAATCTGGTAAATCAACCTCCATTCGCACTGACACAGACCCTCTCAGATGCACAGAATGGCGCCGCAACCGAACAGCAGCCATTCAATCCGATACTGCCTCCAACGAGCAGTTATCCAATCTTCATGCCGCGCGTCCCGGGCGGAGCTCAGTCACTCTTTCAGGTTGACCCCAACGTTACCGATCCTTACACGCAGGAATACAACCTGAACATCCAGTCCTCATTCGCTCGCGACTATCTGTTTGAAGTGGGCTATGTGGGAACTCGCTCGCTGCATATTCCTGGAGGGGTCGAATTCAATCAGGCTCTCCTTGCAAGCCCTCAACATCCAATCAATGGAGAAACTACAAATACCGTTGCCAATATCACGAACCGTTTACCCTTTGATGGCGTAAGCACTGGGTCGATTATCTTTCAGACCCGGTTTCCATCGAACTTCAACTCACTGCAGACGAGTCTCACCAAACGCATCAGTCATGGCTTACAGTTTCTCGCCGGCTACACGTGGTCGAAGAGTATGGACGAGACGAGCGGCACTGGAGGCAGCGAAGTCTTTGAAGAGTGGTTGTTATCGAACGATCAGAACAACCCTCGACAGGCCTATGGCCCCACAGATTTTGATCGCACCCATCGCTTCGTATTCAGTCTTGTCTATCAAACACCATCTTTTTCTTCAGCCCCCCGCCTGACTCGAAATATATTGGGCAACTGGCAGGCATCGGCAATTGCCGTTGCACAGTCGGGATCCGCCCTGACAATTCTGGACAGCAACGCGGGACTGGTCTATGGGAACTTTGAGAACCGCGCGCAGAGACCTACTTCCAATCCATTAACACCGGGTTCGCTCTACGATCGCGCGTTGGGGCACTATCTGGATGCCAACGCATTCCCTTCCGCTCCCATGGCTCCCAACGGAGTAACAGCGTCGGATACTGATTTCGGCAACAGCAGTACTGGCTTCTTGCGCGGCCCCGGCCAGCGCAATCTCGATCTGGCGCTGGAACGTTCCTTCCCGATCTTTGAACGGATGACCTTTCACTTCCGCACCGAGTTCTTCAACATTACGAACACCCCTAACTTTGCAAATCCGAACAACAATCTCAGCTCAGGTCAGGCATTCGGAACAATAACTGGCACTTCAAATAATCCACGCATCATTCAGTTTGCGGGAAAAATCCTCTTCTAGCATGCAAAAACACTCGCGAAACGGTACAGAAGAACAACGGTTGCTGACAATTCCAGAAATCGAAGCTATATACGCAAGGTCGGAGCCGATACCTCCCGCCGATCCTGTCTATGCTCGAATGGAGTTCCCCTTCAAGAGAAGGTTTTATCCACTCGGATTTCCAGTAGATATAGCTACGAATGCGGAGGAGGTATTAGAGGCTGCCGCGCAGAGTTGGGCAACCTTCACAGAGGCCTTTCAGACTCCGCCCATCCAAATCCAGATAGGCGTTATAGAAGGGCTCTCCTCTGAGTGCCCTCCAGCACCAACGTGCCGGGTACAACAACATCTCTTTTCGTACGTTGCCGATCAGGAAAACTTTGGCATGAATGATATGGCTCGCGGCTTTTCCTGTATCTGGCTGACGAAAGCGGCAGTGAGACACCGTAGTTACTTACGGCATTTCTTTCTCGATTGTGCGGTCTTTTGCCAGATTGCGACGCGATGCGCAACTGGAGTGCACGCAGCTTGCGTGATCCGTGACGGCATCGGAGTGCTGTTGTGCGGCGACTCCGGTGCGGGGAAATCGACGCTGTCTTATGCCTGCGCCAAAGCTGGCTGGACATACGTGACAGATGATCTGAGTTTTGTAATTCATGACCGCGACGACCGTTTGGTGTCAGGTAACTGCCATCAGTTACGTTTCCGACCATCCGCGGGCTCGATCTTCCCGGAGATTGAAGGCCGCGAGATCACGCAGCGCGCGGAAGTTGGCAAACCATCGATTGAGTTAGGGGCAACGGCATTGCAAAACATAGACCGATCCCAGACAACCGAAATTAAATACGTAGTCTTCCTCAATCGGCGAGATGGCAACAACGCGGCGATCAGGCCCTACTCAAAAGAGATCGCCAGGCATTTCATAGGACAAGGGCGATTCAGCCCACTGGATTTGATGCCTCGACATTACGAGGCTATTGACAGACTCCTCCAGGCAGACGTCCTGGAACTGCGCTATCGCGATCTCGATTGGGCGATTGAACAACTCGAAGCACTGGTGGAGACCGCGCGTCCATGACTCCGGAGCGAACGGTGCACAAGGCTTCTGGTCGCGATCTCTCCCTATGGCAGCGCGCACAATCTCGCCTGCGGCACTTGCACAGCGGCTTCTGGACCTTATATGCATCGTCATTTCTGATCGATCTCGGGCTTTGTCTTTATCTCTTCATGTTCAGCCTCTTTTTGGTGGAACATCACTTCACAGAGCGAGCCATCGGATACATCACTGCGGCTTTGACAATCGGCACCCTAGCCGGCACAGTGCCAAGCAGTCTCCTGGCAAAACGTCTGGGACTGCGGACCATGTTGGTGGTGTATATCATCGCTGTTCCTCTGTGTTTTGCATCGCGTGTTTTCCTTCTACAGATGCCGGCACAGTTGTGGTTAGCATTCCTGAGCGGAATGGCGATGAGCATTTGGTCCGTATGCTTTTCTCCAACGCTTGCAAAACTAACAACGCACGAAAACAGAGCATTCGGTTTCAGCATATTTGTCGCTACAGGAATAGGCGCAAGTGCGCTGGCGGGGTTACTCGGCGGTTATCTTCCTGATCAGTTCCAGCGTCTCGGCCGAGCAGGTTCTCAAGTGGATGGAATCAGAATCGTACTGTTGCTGGCCTGCATCATCCTCGCTCTTGCCTTGGTTACGATACTCAAACTGCATTTACGTTTGGATGAAACCGGGCAGACGAGCGGCAAGGTGTTCAGCGGATTCCTTCTGCGCTTTCTGGTAGCCATTGCAGTTTGGAACTTCGCACTAAATTTCTTTACACCCTTTGCAAATGTTTATCTCTCAAGGCATCTTGGCCTTCCGGTGACGCGTATCGGAGCAATATTTTCGTCTTCCCAGCTGATGCAGGTGGCCGTCATCCTGATGGCTCCTCTTCTTTACCGCAGGGTGGGGCTTGTCACTGGACTTGCAATAACACAACTGGCCACCGCTTCGTTGCTTTGGGGACTTTCGCGGGCATCTGGACTGACGATCGCACCCTACATCTATCTGCTATTGGCCTCGGTGCAATGGACTGCTGGCCCTGGAATTGCTTCACTCTTAATGAATCGCACACCCGAGAAGCACAGAAGCCAGGCTACGGCGATCCAGAATATTGTGAATCTGGCAACACAAGCGGGCTCTGCGGCGCTAGCCGGAAAACTTTTTGAGCAATATGGATATTCCGGGCCGCTCGCAGCAAATGCAGGAATAGCCGTTCTGGCTGCCGTCCTGCTGTACACGCTGCTTGGGCGGAATAATCGAAATCATCGCATGGCGCAGACAGTATTGATGGAAAGCTCAGAAGTCCGGCCCTAAAGACCACAAAAAACACGTTTTACCACTCGTAGATTGTGCGCGGCGACGAAAGCCGAGGCCAGTGCCAGTGCAGGTCTCGGCTTACGGTCGATAGCGGCACGTTCATCTCAAAACGCAAGTGACAATCAATTGACAAAAGACAGACTCTTAGAGAACACATCCGAAGACGCGTATCGCTAATGTAATGCTATGCAGCGATCGATACTGAGCTTCTCTTTTCTAAACAGGGTGCGGACTATGAGGCGAATCGCCCTCGCTCTGGTTTTGTTTTGCTCTGTAAGATACGGGACCACACAAAACACGCCACTAATCTCCGGCGGAGTTGGTTTTTTGACATCTACAAATGGTGGTAATACGACATATCTGCCAATTATCGAACCTCTTTTCGCCGCTCCAATTGGTAACCATTTTTTTGTCGAATCGCGAGCGGCATTGGTCGAGGTCTTTTTCCCGAATGGCAATGGTTACGGCCACACCCATTCCATCGGGCTTACGTATCTGCAGGGAGCCTACCTCGCTTCTCCGCATATCACCGTTGTCGGTGGCAGCTTTCTAATTCCGTTTGGCACCTACAATGAACGTCTATCGCCTGTTTGGATCAACAATTTACAGGACGGGCCATTGATCTCCAGTCTGGGCACCATGTCTACTGGCACTGGTCTGGGCGGGATGTTGCGCGGATCAGCCATCTCGCGACGTAAATACTCCATCGATTACGCCGCATACTTCTCCGCCTTAAGCCAAAACGAACAGTTCAATGCCAGGCGTTCCTCCGGTGGCCGCGTCAACCTTTACCTCCCCGAAATTCGTCTGGAGATCGGGTTCTCTTATAACCGTCTGCTGCAAGGCACGCAGGAGAACTTTTATGGCACGCACGTTTGGTGGCAGCCAAAGAACACCGCCCTACGCCTGCGCTCCGAGTTCGCGCGCGGCGGTCACGCGCAGGGCTACTGGATCGAAGCCGACTATCGCTTGCAACGGTTCGGCGGCCCCGAAAGTTGGATTGGCCGCATCGAGCCCGTATTCCGTATGCAACAAACTTTTCGCATCGACACAATCGCCAGCGACGGTCTCCCCCTTGTAAACACGCAGCGGGCCGACTTCGGGTTGAACTACAATCTGCCGCACAACACGAGGATACTCACCAGCTACTCAAGGCAGTTCTCTTCCGCCGGCAATACCAATATCTGGGAGACAGGAATTGTCTATCGTTTCCTGTTCCCCGCCTGGAAAGGAAAATGACCATGCGCCAGAGATATCTTTTCGCTGGCTGTCTTGTCTTAGGGGCTGCCTTTACGACTTCGCTAGCTGCGTTACAGGCCCAATCGCGCCACACTCCACCACCCACCCCCCAAACAGACAAAAAACAGACGACCTCCACACCAGGCTCTCAGCAGCAACAGAATGAGGGAGCGCGCATCTTCGAGCAGAACTGCTCACGCTGCCACACAGCTCCGGATGGCTTCTCGCCACGTATCTCCGGTACGATCGTTCGTCACATGCGGATTCGGGCATCGCTCAGCCAACATGACGAACAGGAGCTACTGCGCTTCTTCAATCCATAAATAGATCCTGTGCTGAAGCCAGGTTCGGGCTACAGAAAAACTCTCCACAGATCTAGCATGATAGGCTGCACCGCTAGTTGCCATCGATGATCTAATATTTTCTGAATGACCAAACACAATATTAGCCAGGGACTTACGCGCCGGGATCTCCTGCGCCTCTCAACCGCCGGAGCAACTGCATTAGGCGCCAAACTCGCATTCCCCGAGTGGGTCTCAGCAGCAGTCGAACAAAACGGCACTCCTCAGACGGCCACAACCCTCTACGCCCAACTCCTGCAGACCTGGTGCGATGGTCTCCTCGAACATCAGGTCACAGCAATTCAGAATCCAGCCCTGCACGGAGCCCTTCTCTGCCCTGCCTGCGCGCTCATCCATGGACGCTGTGGCGACGCTGTCTACCCCCTTCTGCGCGTAGCCCACACCACCGGTAACGCCAAATATCTCAATGCAGCCCTCCTCGTGCACGAATGGTCAGAACGGCAAGTAAGCCGCGCAGACGGCAGCTGGATCAACGATGTCACGCTCAGTTCGTGGAAAGGCATCACCGTCTTCCACGCCATCTCTCTCGCCGAAGCCCTCCATCACCACGGCACGCTCCTCGACACCGCCACGCGTCAGCGCTGGACCGACCGCCTCGCCCGAGCTGCAAAATTCCTCGACACCTTCATCAGCATCGAAACCGGCAACATCAACTACCCTGTCACCTCCTCCTTCTGCTTCGCCCTATGCGGCCAGGTCCTCGGCAACGACCACTATCTCGACCGTGCCCGCCAGCTAGCCCACACCACTCTCGACTACTTCACGCCCAACAATTTCCTTTACGGCGAGGGCCATCCACTCAAAGGCCTCACCGCGAAACACTGCCACCCCGTAGACCTCGGCTACAACGTCGAAGAGTCTCTTCCCTCGCTCGCCCAGTATGCTCTACTCACCAACGACAAGCTCGTCCTAGATCAAACCATCGCCGCCCTCCGCACCCACATGGAGTTCATGCTCCCCGACGGCGCCTGGGACAACAGCTGGGGCACCCGCAACTACAAGTGGAGCTGGTGGGGCAGCCGCACCAGCGACGGCTGTCATCCCGCCTACGTCCTCCTCGCGCCACACGAACCAAAGTTCCGCGAAGTCGCCTACCGCAACCTCGAACTGATGGCCGCCTGCACTCACGACAATCTCCTCTACGGCGGCCCCGACTATTACGCCCACGGCGACCTTCCCTGCATCCACCACACCTTCACCCACGCAAAAGTCCTGGCAACCGTACTCGATAGCGGCGCCGACAACCTCGCCCCCACCCCTCGCCTCACCCTCCCGCGAGACGAACCCTACGGCCTCAAATCCTACCCAGAAATCGGTACTCACCTCGCCGCCATCGGCCCATGGCGCGCCACCGTCACCGACTACGACTGGGAGTACGTCGAACACGTCCAATCCGGCAGCGGCGCCTTAGGCGGAGGCCACGTCTCCGGCGGAACCCTCTCCCTCCTCTTCCATCGCCAACTCGGTCCCATCCTTACCGCCAGCATGACCGAATACCAGATGATCGAAATCTCCAATCAACAAACCTTCGGCGACTACCCCCACATGTCACTCGCCCCACGCATCGAGCTCATCAGCGACAAGACCTACACCAGCACAAGCGACTTCGCCGCAACTCTGACCTCCACCAGCACACCAGCGGAAATCACCTTCGACGCCAGCGGTCGCCTGCTCACCGCCGCTCACCAACCACCGTCGACAGGAGACCTGCACTACCACCTCACATACCGTCTCAACGACACCGCCATAGAAATCGAAGCCACCGCCGACGCCGCAGTTCCCCTCCCCGCCCCGTTGCGTTTCATCCTTCCCGTCATCTCACGATCCACCGAATCCATCAATCAAACCGATCCCAAAACCATTCGCATCGCCAAACCAGGCGGAACTCTTATCGTCCGCACCGACGCTCCCCACGGCTTCGAACTGATACCGAACGAACGAACATTCAATCTAGTTCCAGGCTTCGAGTGCGCTCCTCTAACAATCGCCATGCAACCCGGCAAGCCGATCCGAATTCAAATGGAATCTCAGCTCCCGTAGCGAACCATCAACTTCCGTGTTGTAGCGAGAGGCTGCAAGCTCGTAGCCTCTCGCTGCAAAAAACTCCACGCTTCCTGCAAAGCTCTGGAAGACAAGCCAGAGCTACCCCATGCTTGGGGCATGAGAATTCCTTACTGCTTACTCACGCCCCCCCTGCTGATTGCTCTCGCTACGACTTCGTTCGCACAACGATCAAGCCCGTCGGAATTGTTGCAGGCGCAACTGTTGAATGAACAGGGTCAAACCCGTGCTGCGATTGAGATCCTAGAACCACTACTGCAACCGGAATCGCACGTGCTCAACCAGGCCAACACCGGAATCGCCTGGAATTTGCTGGGTTCCGCCTATAGAAGCTTCGATGAGTACGACAAAGCGCGACGCTGCTACGAGACTGCATCCCAAATCCTAAGTGCCGTCCCGAACGAACAGTCAGAGTACGCCTCGGCGCTCAATAACCTTGGCGCAATCGAGGAATTCAAGGGACAGTTCAACTCCTCAAAAACTCTGCGAACCAAAGCCAAACGTCTTTATGAATCAGTTGGCGATCACGCCGGTGTCGCCGTGGCCTCCAGCAATCTTGCGCAGCTAGCCTTCCATCAGAATGATCTGCCTACAGCTCGTAAGAACATGGCCGAGGCATTTCGCGAAGCACAACTCACAAATCAGATCACCGACAACAATCTTGCAGCAATGTACACCGTGAAGAGCGCCCTCTCATATATGGAGAAGGACTTCCACGCGGCGATCGCGGCAGACCAGCACGCCATAGATATCTGGACTCGCATCCACGGCCCCGAATTCTACCAACTAGGACTTGCCTATAGACTTCGCGGCCAGGCATCCAGTCAACTCGGTGATAGTCAGCAGGCGATCTCCGATCTCCAGCATGCGCTGAAGCTTCTAGAAGGAATGCCGGGCAAAAATAGTCAAACCTATTTAACGACAGAGCTCATCTACGCGCGCATGCTTCGCAATGCAGGATCGACCCAAGAGGCCGAATTCCTTGAGAAGAAGGCGCAGACTGCTCTTACGACCGTTCGCATTCAACAGTGCGGCGGTTGTACCATTAGCGCAGAAAGCTTCCGGTAGGGCGACAATGAAGCAGCGACGCGAAACCTACACCAACGGTATTTCATCCGCGCTTGAATTAGGCTCGCTGCACCTTCGCGGAACATTTGTGGCGCTTGCGGCGGCGGTAATCATGTCTTTCCTCACCGCCACCGTGTGCCACGGGTTTGTTAGTTCGACCCACTCGACCCCCATGACCCCCGCGCTGCTCTTCGGTGCAGCCTTCTGGCTCTGGTGGGGAGTCGTCGCAATCGCCATGTGGTGGTTTGCGCAGCGATGGCCCTCCCTGCTCACTTGCACGGCGCGAAGCCTTTCTCTTCACGCCGTACTTGCCTGCCTGCTGGGTCTCGCACACCTGGCATTGTTGCAGCAGATGCTCAACTTCGCCGCCCGGCATTGGCCAGCCTGGGCCCCGGCGATGGACTACTTTAATCTCATGCGATTTGGATTCGAATTCCTGCTCTACGGATTCGTCCTCGGATTCTCCGGGCTGCTCCATGTGCAATCGCAGGCCCAGCGAGGCGCAATGCGCTCCCTCGAATTGGAAAAGCAGCTCTCGCAAGCTCAACTCAAAGCCCTGCAGATGCAGCTAGAGCCGCACTTCCTCTTCAACACGCTCAATGCGGTGACCACGCTCGTCGAGCTAGGAAGAAACCAGGAAGCGTCCGAGACACTCGGACACCTCAATACCATTCTGCGAACAACCCTGCAGCGAAATACCCCTGAAAAAGTCCCCTTCGCACAGGAATTGCAAGTGGTCGAAAGCTACCTGGCAATCCAGCAGGTCCGTTTTGCAGACCGTCTCCGCGTGCAGTTCCATACAACACCCGAAGCGCTCGATGGCCTCGTCCCCTGCTTCATCCTGCAACCCATCATCGAGAACGCCATCCGCCATGGAATCTCTCACCGCGAAAGCGATGGCCTGCTCGAAACTTCTGTCGAACGCATCGGCGACAAACTAAGCCTGCGCGTCCGCGACAATGGCCCGGGCCTGAACGGCTCCTCGAAGCAGAGCAATGGCCATGGCATCGGCATGCGCAACACGCGCGAGCGCCTCTCTTACTTCTATCCCGGCGCATACGACTTCGTTGCCGTAGAACCCGAGACCGGTGGGTACGAAGTCACCATCCGAATTCCCTACGAGCGCCAGAGACCACGCGCATGAAGCTCAAAACCATCGTCGCGGACGACGAGCCGCTAGCAAGAGAGCGGCTCAAGCTCCTCCTCTCACACGATGACGAGGTCGAAGTCATCGCCGAATGCCGGAACGGCAAGGAGACCATCGCACGCCTGAAATCCGCCCCAGCCGATCTCCTCTTTCTCGATATCCAGATGCCCGGCATCGGAGGTTTCGACGTCATCGACTCCATGGGTCTTCCTCATATGCCCCCAACCGTCTTCGTAACCGCGCATCACGAGTTCGCAGTCAAAGCCTTCGCCGTACAAGCCATCGACTACCTCACCAAGCCCATCGAACCCTCGCGCCTGCAAGACACACTCGCCCGCGTAAAAGACCGAATTGCCGGCAACGCAGCGCTCCAAACCAAAGAACAGTTGTCCGACGCCCTGGCAGCCTTGCGAAACCCAGCCCGTAACGATAGACCTTGGCAGGAACGCTTCATCGTTCGAGACGGCGCCAAAGATGTCCTCATCAACGTCAGCGACATCGATTGGATCGAAGCAGCAGACTACTACTCCTGTCTGCACGTCGGCGGCAGAAAGTACATGCTGCGCGAGAGCATCAAGCAGTTAAGCACCAAACTCGACCCCGCCAGATTCGTACGTCTTCATCGATCAGTCATCGCCAAAATCGAACAAGTGAAAGAGATTCATCGAGACGGACGAGCCGAGTACTTCGTCGTCTTGACCAGCGGTCAGCGCCTAAAGATGAGCAAGGTCGGCTGGAAAAACCTCACCACCGCCAACAGCACCCCGTAATATGGTGCGTATATGGAGAGGCATACTTTTCGTCACGACGGACTGCGGCTCTCGTATCTCGATTCGGGCGGTACAGGCCGAGTACTTATCGCCCTGCACGCGCACATCATGGAGGCCTTAACCTTTGCCCCTCTGGCCGAGGAGTTGGCCCCCACATGGCGCATCATCGCACTCGACCAACGCGGCCATGGACACTCCGACCACGCCCCTACCTACACGCGTGACAACTATATTCGCGATCTGGAGGCCCTCTTCGAGCACCTGAGTCTCACCGATGCCGTTCTCCTGGGCAACTCCCTCGGCGGAGTTAACGCATATCAGTTCGCCGCACGGCATCCCGACAAGGTCCGTGGCCTTATCATCGAAGACATCGGCGCCGAAATTGGGGATGACCTAAGCTTCGTGCTCGCCTGGGACGGCGAGTTTGCAACCCGAGAGGCCCTCGCGGAGTCTATAGGCCCACGCTTCTTGCCCTACCTCAAAGACGCGTTCCGCGAGACCTCCACCGGCTGGAAACTAGCATTCGCCCCCCACGACATCGTAGCCTCCGGAAGATGCCTGGCGGGAGATCACTGGCAGGACTGGCTCGCCACCCAGTGCCCCGCCCTGTTCCTCCGCGGACGCGACAGCAACGTGACGACCCACGCCGCGGCGGAGCGGATGGTCGCCCGACGACCGAACACGCATCTGGAAACGCTCGACGGCGGACACATCCTCCACTTCGATAACCCGATGGGCTTCGCAAACGCGGTACGAGAATTTCTACATCAGTTCGAATAAAGGCAGCGTGGACTCCCGCGTAAACGACAGTGGAGCACTTGACACACCCGATACTCCTACTAGCCATGGAAAGAGAAGCCCGCCAAAAACCCGACCCTTTCGTTGGACTAAACTCACACGGAAGTCCGACATTAAGCCCATTACTTTGAATACTTTGGAACTTTTTGTATACCAGGGGGGAGGCCCCCCGAAAGTCACAAGTCAGCATCCGCAGACGCCAGTTCCCTCACCCCTGACTTGAGCGCGTGAACGATGCCAGCAACCCGTTCCACGATAAGGCCGACCTGGTGGTCATTGTGGTAACCATCCCGCTGGGCACGAGCATGTCCAGCCGCAGCAATACGGTTCCGCGCAGCCTCATCCGGCAGGTAACGCCGAATCTTCTGGACGCACTCCTCGAAACTCGAGAAAAAGACAGCCTCTTCGTCCTCGCGGAACCGCTGCAGATGACCATCAGAGCGTTCGGCCAGCAAAAATCCCCCACAGCCAGCAATCTCGAAGCTTTTATGCACAAACTCGTCCTGATTGGAACGAGTAATGAAACTGAGGTTGATCTTCGAGCGCCAGATGGCCTCACGGTACTGCTGCTGATACAGTTCGCCCCCGCGATAGAGACCTGAAAAAGCCTCTGGCGAGAGCGCCCGTTGCCACGAACGCTGATTGCCCGAGATGACAACCTTGAACTCACTCGAAAGCCTGCTGAGCGTCTCGGCGCGGTCATCGTAAGGAGTACCCACAAAGGAGACCTCACGATTACGATCCTGATCGGACCAACCGCCCGGCGACGGAAAGTGGATCGTAGGCTCGTAGGCGGTTTGGATCTTGATGACGTCCCGCGCCCCCCGGCTTCGGTAGTCAGCAATGTTCTTGTCACGCTGGACAACGTGAAGATCGTAATAAGGAATGTCCTTCATATATAGCCGCCAACCAGGATCGCGTCGTGGGCCGAAGGGGTTGTCGATCATGTAGCTGACAGTGACAATGCCCAGTGCGCGAAGTCGATCGAGTGTGCCGGGCCGCATGGAAAGAAGCTTGTCGGCCCAGAGGATGTCAGGCTTCTCCTGCTGGGCGAGGCAAAGAATGTCGTGATTGAGACGATCGACCGAGGGTCCAGCAGCCAGACGAAAAGCGATCTTGCGAAGCACCGGATTATGCGGTTCGTAGTCGAAAGCGTTCAACGGGATAACGTGATGGCCGAGACGCTCCAAGGCCCACAGGCGATAGAGCGAGGAATCGTTCGGGGAGAGGCCCGTAGCGTAGAGAATCTTCATCCAGCCCTAGTGTAGCCCTAGCCAACATCCGCTGAAATCAGGGAAGAAGAAGGTGGCACCTCTTGCTGCAACGCCCCGGAGATCACCTTAGGACTCACGGTTGGCGAGCCCGCAGTTTTGGGAAGTCTCTCAGCAGAAGATGGAGGTAGTCAAAACCTCGCTCACCAACGTCGAGCGAGGTCTCGAGCTAATCCAGCAGGGTGACGCTGCCAGCGCCGAGGTCATAGTACCCGGCGACGACTTTAACCTTGCCTTCTTTCACCATAGCTGCGATGACAGTCGACCCCTCCCGGAGCAGCGCGGCCTGAATCTTCGCGTTTGCCTTGGTAACGGCTACAACGTCCGGTCCTGCCTGGTTTACGGCCGGCCGGATATGCGGGAATAGTGCGCTGATCTGTCCGGGAACTTCATTGTTCGCGATTGCCGCCTTCATTGCTCCACACCCGGCATGCCCGAGTACAAGGATCACTTTTGTGCCCAATACGGCGGCACCAAACTCGTGGCTGGCGATGAGTTCGGGGGTGACAACATTGCCGGCTACACGGGTAACGAAGATATGACCGATGGTCTGATCGAAGATCAATTCGATCGGCACACGAGAGTCGGCACAAGAGAGGACTGCTGCAAACGGCTCCTGCCCTTCTACTGTGTGTTGCCTCAGAATCGCCAGATCCTTTTCGCAATGAGTCATGTTGTTCGATATGAAACGCCGATTGCCGTCCATGAGTTCCTTCAACGCAGCATCGGGGCTAGATATAGTTTGCGCGAGCGCCTGAGTGGGAAAGACGGATCTCATCGCTCCTGTTGTGAACAATCCCGCCATGGTTCCGGTCAGCGTGGTTTGCAGAAACCGCCGCCTGGAAGGACTGGGCGCGGTATGTGCATTGAAATCCTGATTCTCGTCGGAATGCTGTTCGCTTGCATGTTTCATCTTTTCCCCCTCCGGTACACGTTGTCTTCTGGTTGTCCCGGTCGGACTCTTTAGTCGCATTTAAGTGAGTCCCGGGGGTAAGTGATTACAAGGCGTAAATCAGTGATGTCAAAAAAACAGGCGTGCACGAGACAAGGCCTATATGGTGTACGACTAGAAAACCACGCGAAACTTGATGCTCGGAACCACCATGTGATCCACCGTGGGGTTGAACGATGGATTGAATATGAACTGACCCCCTGGCGTAACCGTCATTTTCGGGTTTACATGCCTAATTTTTCGCCTGTTGTTAGGCGAGAGGTGACGGGTGTTCGATTCTTGTCACTATGAGTGGAGGGATATTGGAATAAGCCAAAAGAGTCAGGCTGGCGAATCGACTAGTCTGCGACCCTTAAGACCCATCATGAGGCGAGTGATACCTGTCAGAAGCATGCTGATGCCCACCAAGGTCCCCAGAGCCCAGAGAGAGCTGACGGGCCAATGCTTCCATATCATCACGCCGAGGAGGAGAGTTACGATTCCGTGCAGCAGCAGCCATTCGGAGCCAACACTCTTGCGGGACCAAATAAATGTGCCGATATCCGTAATGCCTTCTATGAAGAAAAAGACTGCTAGCATGAGGGTGAGACCGGCAAGTCCGATTAAGGGATGCACCAACAAGTACCCTCCGACAAAGATGTACAGAACAGAGACCAGAAGCTTCCAAATTTTGCTTCCGACACCTTCAGATTTGAAGGCATACACGAGCTGGATAATGCCCTCGAAGAGAATGAGCCATGAAAGCACTCTGGCGACTCCGATTGAGGCGAGCGCCGGCAAACTGATTGCGAGTATTCCGAGGACTATGAGAAGAATCGCAAACCAGACGGATGATTTATAACTTTGCCGGGGCTCCGCACTCATATCGATGTGTCTCCTACAGGGTATTTGTCGAGGTGTTTACCGGCTTGGTAGTGACGCTGGTTGCTGCAAGCGGAATTCGAGCAATGTGCCGGCAGGAATATTGATCTGCTCTCCTCTCGAAATCAGAGAACTCGCGCCTCCCCCAGCAGCACCGATCGCCGCTCCACGCCCTGCGTTTCCTCCGATTGCACCGATCACCGCCCCAAGACCAGCTCCGCCTGCGGTGCGCCGTGCTGTACCGCCGAGAGCATTGGCTCCCTGAACGCTATAGTCGTTGCTGAGAATCGGAAAGCGTGTGTTGTTGATTACGATGTCAGTTAGCTCCAGCGACAGTTCCGATCTCCCGGCTGCGCGTCCAGCGCCTGACGATTGAATGATTCGACCGTGAACCACGGCTCCAGCCGGGGCGGCGACAGTATTTCCAGACATGACATTTGTCTCGAGGCGACCGGTAAACAAAGTACCGGCACGATTCCTGCCCGAGCCAATCGAATCCGTCATACGGATCAAGAGCCGTGTTCCGGCCGGAACCGATATCATTCCTTGTTGTGCCCTTGCCGATGTGATCGCCGCAGCGCACAAAAATATCAGAAGTGTGGCTAGCGAGCTTTTACGGAATTGCAATAACTTTTTCATCTCTCAAATCCTTCCTGCCTTAGCGTGGCTGTGGGTTAATCCCGTGTCGATCACGATTGATTTGCGGGCAGCTTTGAAGCTACTTGAAGATCGTAGATGTGCTGCAGCTGGCTATCGACTTCGAAGAATTTAGTGGCAATTTCTGCTGACAGGGCCTTCTTCATGGTGTCGTAATACTTCCTCCTCAGTTCGGCACGCTGTGTTTCTAGCTCAAGCGACTTACTCATCACTTGATCGGCCGCATCATCGGAAATGCTCGGATAATCCTTGGCGTAATCGCTCGTTAGTTGAGCTTCGGCGTCATCCAACTTCGCCCGCTCCGCTTCATAGTCCTTGTAAATCGGCCAAAATGTTTGGGAATCTGCGTCGCTAAGGTGCATGATCTCCTTGACGAGCATCTCCCTCTTCGCATTGACGTCCATCCTGAGGAGCTTCTCGTATGCCTGGAGATTGAGTTCCTTATCGCTAGTCGTCTTCGGATCTTTCGCAAAAGTAGACTGTGTTGCCAGAAACGGCAAAGCGACGACGCAGACTAATAGGGTTCCTTTGATTGTTTTCATGCCGTACCACCTTTCACAAGATTGTTAGGGCTTGTGTGTCCCATCGCACGAGACACGGTTTTGCTCTCGCAATCTTCCAGTCGCAGGCAAACTGCGAGAGCGTCACGTGGTTATCATCTTTCCCCCGCCGCCGGCACCCATCCGCTATCAGCGGATATCAACTCCACGCCGGCTACGCTGGTGCTTATGTTGAATGATCGCAAACCAGCCCGCCGATCGGGCCGGGCTCCAAACTCCAGGAGAAACTGGTTATCGAGGCTATTTTGTAGACGATCCAGAAATGGTCTGAAACTGACCGGAGCCTGGAGTCCGAGGAAGAAAGCCTCACCGCCGGTCCGATCTGACAACTGTGCCATAGCATTCTGTCCGTTGGTTGCTTCCCAGAAGTTTCGATGCATGTGTCCAACCCCAGGGGTGTATAGCCCATAGATGATGGTTCCTGTCCGTTGGGCAATATTGGCTGTGGTAGTCACGTCGGGAATAGTGTTGAGACCGCGAGTGGGTGTTGTACGTCTGGCCCGATCGATTCCGTCCGTGATCATAACCAGTGCCCTGCGGTTCGCATGTTGAGGCCAACGATTCATCAGGTCGTTCGCGGAAAGATAGGGGCTGCCAAACGCTCCCGCATTACGCAAAGGCAATCGCAGAGCGTTGGCCGCCAGAGCATGATCCGTTGTAAAGTTCTGGGCGATTTGCACTGTAGCATTCCGCATGTAGCCAACACCGACTGACGTAGATGGCGGCTGAGCGTTGATAAAGGCGCGTAGGTCGTTGAGCTGAGACCCCAAGCTCGTGTCGGAAGCGTCATCGATCAGGATAAAAAGATCGAGTCCGGCTGCAGCTCCGCGCGCAGGCACCCATTTGGTGACGCGCAGCGTCTCTCGGCGCTGCCTCACGCTCACATCATTCTGGCTTACAGTAGGCGCGCTCCCATCACTCAAACCGGATGCGGTTACGGTCATTCGCACAGGGACTGTAGGTCCAGCTGCCTCTTGCTGTGCAGTTTCCTGCGCGCGCGCCGCAAAAACGGTCGCAAATATCAAAATGAAAAGAGTAAGAACCTCACGTCTGATACGGTACTGTTTCATCCGATCCTCCTTCATCTCTCATCCTCCGCAGCGCCCAAACGTCGCTCTGAACGGGATTGGTAGAGGCCGGTTACACTGGAGTGGCCATCGAGGAAATCTCCCGCCAAGGCTTCACGTCGCGCTGAGTTGAAGCCGCGCTAACTATAAAAACCTTTGTTAGATAGGGCAATTGGACCTTAGTCCAATCGGCGATTCAGGCGTACGCAAAAAGCTCACGTGCCACTGCCAACGGTAGTTCCACCCTGAAAACAGACCCTCCTTCAGGTCGATTATCGAAGGTAATACGGCCTCCGAGAGAGTCAAGGATAGAACGGCAGATCGACAGTCCCATGCCGAGGCCTTCACTCTTAGTCGTGAAGAAAGGCATAAACAATTTCATCTTGTCCTTTTCGGCGATGCCCGGACCATTGTCTTCCACAAGGATGATTCCGCAGTTTGCGTCCGTCCCCATGCACGTCGTCACAGTGAGGACTCTTCCCTCTTGCGGTATATCTTGCATAGCGTCCATGCCATTGTTGATCAGATTCAAAATGACCTGTTGCAATGGAATTTCATCACCCAGCACCTTCGGTATGGCGTCTGAAAGTATCAAGCGAAGCTCGACACCACGAAGGAGCGCATCTTTCCGCACAAGTCGGCTTACACCAGTTGCGATCTCATTGAGGTCTACCTCGTGACGAGCGATCGTTTGCTTCTTGAAGAGTGCCCGCATGTTCTCCAATACTGCACGTGCCCGCTTATCATCCTCTCGAATGTCGGCCAACGCTGCTCGGATTTCCAGCATGTCTGGCGAAGGCCTGGTGGCAAGACGTTCGGCTGCTTGCGCGTTCCCGAGGATCGCAGCCAATGGCTGGGCTAGTTCGTGCGCAAGTGAGGCAGCCATATGACCCATCGACGCTACACGGTTTAGATGAGAGATCTCTTCCAGTGCCAGTTGGCGTTCCAAAAGCTGCTGTGCCTTGGTCCTTCGTTTGATCAGCCAGATCAATAGAAATACCAGCGCCGTCTCAGCAACTAAGAAACCGAGCAAAGCGATAATTCTATATTTGTATTTTTCCCAATCCGTCGGCTGCCGAAACAGGATCGTAGATTCGGGTGGGATCTTCGACTCCGAAATATCCCAGCGTCGTAGTTGCCGTGCGTCGAAGATGAATCCATTGGTGCCCACTACGGCAGGTATATCCTGCGGTTTCTCACCGCTCAGAATTCTGGATGCAATTTTGCCCGCCTCTCGGCCCTGGCCTGCAAAACTACTCACATAGCCGCCAACCGCTCCATGACCGATAAGAGTGTCGAACAGAACAAAGATCGGGGCATTAGCCACACTCGTTAGCATCTCAAGTGACGTGGCTCTTGGGAAATAAGTTCCGGCTGCATCTCGTTCGAGTGCGGTGTACAAGACGATCGTGTCGCTGGGCAGGCGCTTCAGTCGCTCAATGAGCGCGGGCATGGCGAGGTCAGTGAGATAGGTTATTTCGAGTTGAGATTCGTAGGTGGTGAGACTCTTTTTGACAGCGGCCTCAAGCTCTCTGTCATACAAGCCTGTGCCACCAACCACAACGACGTGTCTGGTAGTAGGAAGCAAACGCAGAGCCACGTCCAAAGTTCTTTCTGGCTGCCTGTTTAGCCAAACGCCTGTAAAGGAAGGGCCAAACTGCGGATTGCCTGCTTCCTCTTTTGTCGCGCCGCTGAAAACCACCGGAGTGTTTTTGAAGTAGGTTTCATGTGCCTCAACCATGAACTGAATCGGCGATGGCCCCGCAGCGATAATTAGATCGAGTTTGCGATCTTTATATTTGCGAATATAGGTTTCGCGGATCTGCTGTTGTGAAGCCTCATCTGGAAATAGACTCGTTTCCATCGACTCGGTATAGAGTTCAACCAGATAGGGTGATTCTTCATCCAGAGTTGCACGCAACTGAGGGTCAATCAAACGGAATGCGAGCGCCGAGGGTCCTGTCTCATAGATAATCAGGATCTTACGGACGCCATGCGCGGCTGTCGCTGCGGTCAGTTGAATTGAAAAAGCAAACGCTAGAAGAATGAACACAGTGGCTGCACGCCACCGCCGATCGCGCTTGTCGGCAGAGATGCGCGATAAGAAGTGCCGATAGACGAGTCGTTCAACGGCCGGTATTCGATCATCCAGATGGCCGGCCAACGATGCACCTCCGACCCGCTTCGTAATTCGATTACAGACCTAACAATGTCCACTGACACATACAACAAAATCAACAAGATACGACGCCAACGATCTTTTGTAACCGACTGCAGGATTGTACTTATGAAGATTCTCTTCCTGAAGAAAAGGTTGCCTTTGTGCACACTCTGCATCCAGCTCTGAGGTAGAGAAGCAACTCGGCGTGTTCTAACGTAACCGGACAACATTTATTGTGTGCATTTCATAGAGCCACAATTATGGGTGTCCTAAATGGTTTTCTCTAAATCTGACAGTATTCCCGGAGCATTCTCAAGAGCTACCGTAGAAGACTGAATATGTCGTCACACTTCAGTAAACTACGTTTGCAGTTGGATACATCGTGATTTTTAAAAGCCTCACAAGGCGACACGCTTCGTGAAAATACATAACACTCGAGCCAATAGATAAGACAACAGGGTTCGAGAAATTATCTAGTATTCCAGCAAACACCGCTATCTTGAAACCGATCCGCAATTTTTTAGGAGGTGCTGCGTGCCAGGAGTGGACTCAATATCTCTTCGCCTTCGTGAACCATACAGGCTGGTAGGAGCTTACAGAGTTCGCTTTATGAGCTCGTGCTTGGGCCTATTACTCTGTACTTGCCTCTGGGGTGTCTTTATACCCGAAGTGTACGGGTCCACTCGCTTGAAGACCGATGTTGTCTACATGAAAAATGGAGACAAAATCACGTGTGAGATCCGTTCGCTCGAGCAAGGACAATTGACGATCAAACAGGAATATGCCAATTCCACGGTGGCCCTTGATTGGGAGAAAGTTGATCGTATCGAGACGCAGCAGCCATTCGTGGTAGCTGACACCCGAGGCAATGCCTTCAATGGGATTCTCTCAGAGAAAACTGATCAGAGTTTCCTTACCATCGTTGGAAGCACCACGGGCAAAATCTCACACGATGAGGTGGTCAGTATTCAGCAGACAGGAGAGACTTTTGTTCGACGGCTGAAGGGATCGATCGACCTGGGGCTTGACTTTGCTCAATCGAACTCCCAAAAGAACCTGACACTACAGTCCGATCTCACCTACCAGGCCACAAGACAATTCTTTGCAGTCACATCCAGTTCTCAGTTCACAAGTCAACAGGAGACCACCAATACGAGTGAAACGACGGTCAAGAGTGAGTATTTTCACCAGCTTCGCAAGTCAAACTGGTACGGAGGAGGAATCGCAAACTTTCTTTCAAGCTCGGAGCAGCAGATCAGTTTGCGTTCTACATTCGGAGGAGCCATTGCGATCCGGCCTGTTTACACGAACAAGACGAATCTTTCGCTCATTGGTGCTCTCGCCTATACCTCTGAGAAAGATGCATCGAATGCCACATCGACAGCAAGTACTCAGGCGCTCGACTCTGCTGTTGCGGTCCAATTTTCAACGTTCCGCTTCGACTCAACAAACTTCGCAACGACTGTGTGGGTTTATCCGAGCCTGACTTCACCAGGTCGGGTACGTATGACCATAAATCAGGATGTATATTACAAGTTCTACAAAGATTTCTATGTTCGCGCGAGCTTCTACAGTAACTACGATAACCGCCCCGTAGTAGGAGCTCCTTCGAATAACCTGGGTGCATCTTCGACCGTCGGATGGTCTTTTCGGTAAAGCTCCAGACAGTCTTTTACGACGACGGCAGGTGGCCGCAAGCGCGCAAGCGTTCAACCAGTCGGACGATATCAGTAACAGACTGTGCACCTAGCTTCTGCATGACCCGGCCACGCTGCACCTTGATCGTCTTTTCTGCCGTACCGAATTCACCGCCAATTTGCTTGTTCAGCATGCCTTGCGCCACGCGCACACATACCTCTCGCTCTCTCAGAGTCAAGGTTTCGAAGACCGCGCGATCACGGCCGAGCGCATCGAGACGAACACAGGCTTGTCGCGACCTGGCGAGCGCTGCATCAACGGCGGCAAGCAGTTGACTCGCATCGAAGGGCTTCGTGAGAAAGTCGACAGCACCCGCTTTCATCGCACGAACAGAGTCGGGGATATTAGCGTGACCACTGATGAAAACAATCGACATGCTTTCATGTGCTCGCGTTAGCACTTGCTGCAAATCGAGTCCGCTCATCTCAGGCATCTGAAGATCGAGGACGACACATGCAGGGTCGGGATCGAGCTGCTGGCCCAGAAACTCTCGAGCGGAAGGATAGGTTCGCACCTGTCTACCGTGCGAACGAAGAAGTCGCTCCACCGCACAGCGGACGCTCAAGTCGTCGTCGATAACGTGAACTGTACCTTCTGTCATGGATCGCGCTCCATGGGTATTTCGCCAACTGGCGTCTTACATGGGCCGAAGGGTTCCCGTCTGACGCCTAAGAGTCTAGCACCAGGATTGCTATGTGATCACCTTGTTGATTAATGAAATCAATTGATTTTCATCTACGGGCTTTCTCAAGTAGGGGCTGTCACCGATTCGGACACTCCAATCGGCGAAGTCGGACTCAGAGTGTGCGGTGACAAAAAGATGCGGAATCGGCGAGCCTAGTTCAATCAGGCGATCCCTCAGTTCAAAGCCATTCATCTCTGGAAGTTCAATATCAAGAATGAGGCAATGTATCTGCAACAGTTCGGGATCAGCTAATGCAGCTTCCGCGGATTCGTACGTGACACACTCAGAGCCACGAGCCCGGAACAAGCGGCTCATAGCTTTGCGTACAGAAAGGTCGTCATCGACCAATCCAATGCGCGTCGCAGTTGGAAGACAGTCGATCATCAATTATGTGCAGCTCTGCCCAGAAGTAGAAATATACAACGAGTGATGAAATGTGCAATTGGCCCTTCTGCTTACGCAGCCTTCTTTTTTGTGGGGACTTCGTATCGACCGTCGATGATTGGACTAAGGTCCAATTGCAGCCCCTCCGACGGGTTGTTATAGTCCGTTTCGGCTTATAGTGTAGGAAACCCCGCGATTCGCTGGTCGCGAGTATAAGTGGACTTTCTAGCTCGATTTAGTCACTACAGGTGACAGCGCCATCGGCGCCGTCAGCGGAAAGGCGGCGAAAGTTACGCGATGAAGCCTTATCGGCGACTCGAACGTGTCTTGTTGATTACGGGTTTGGCCTTGCTAATAGTAAGCATCGTTGTGCGACTCAACGGGTTGGTGATGGCACGGGCCGGGGTCTGGAGTTTTGAAGCGCATCAATCGGAGTCGGCGGACTCTGCCGCCGGGAAGCCAGAGAATTCTTCGCTCGATTTCAGCCTTTGGTCGGAGAAACGAGTCCGCGCATACAAGGCTGCTTTGGGGATGAAGTTTGACGCGCCATTAGCAGTTCTCGCTATTCCAAGGATAGGACTTGAAGTGCCTGTATTCGACGGAACTGACGATCTGATTCTCAACCGGGGAGCGGGCAGGATTACAGGAACAGCAAAGCCGGGTCAACCAGGAAATATCGGCATAGCCGCGCACCGCGATGGTTTCTTTCGCGGCCTGAAGGACATTCGCGTGGGGGATCGCATCGAACTTCGGACACAGGGTGATGCGGCCCTCTACGCAGTCGACGATATAGAGATCGTGCAGCCTACCGACGTAACCGTATTACGGAATCGTTCAAGCCCTTCACTCACTCTGGTGACTTGCTATCCGTTCTACTTCGTCGGGGATGCACCGCAACGTTACATAGTCCATGCATCAATCGTGGATTCCGACAAAACCGCCGCGTCTAAATTCAATTCTGCAGTTCAGAAGGAAAAGGAGCATACACAATGAACTTAAAAAATAGCTGGGCACATATTGGGCCGGTGCTTGCGGTGGGGACTCTTTGCGTAGTCCTCACTCCTGGCATGAGCGCTCAGGTACAAACGCAAACCGAAACCACCCATGGAAAGGCAACGCATGATGTACAGGTCGAGCGCGGCGAGGTCGTCATGGTATCGGGCAATGACCTTATCGTAAAGAAGGATGATGGTCAGATTGTGCACATTCCCAATGTCCCGGAAAGCGCCCGGGTCAATGTGGATGGAAAGCAGCTTAGTGTTCACGAGTTGCAACCGGGCATGAAGTTGCAACGCACAATCACGACGACAACGACTCCCCAAACCGTTACGACAACGCAAAACGTAACAGGAACTGTATGGCACGTCACCCCTCCAACCAGTGTGATCCTCCGGTTGGAAGATGGTACCAACCAGCAGTTCACTATCCCCAGGGGTCAGAAGTTCATGATCAACGGGCGGGAGACTGATGCTCGGGACTTGAGAAGGGGCATGACGATTACAGCTACCAGAATCGTCGAGGAGCCAATGACGGTGGTCACGCATCAGAGGGAAGTGACGGGCACGATGCCGCCGCCTCCACCTGCTCCCCCTGCAAACACTCCGATCCTGATCGTTGTGTCGCGACCGACACCAGCACCTGCAGCCGCTGCCGAGGCTGAGGCGCCGGCCAAGCTGCCTAAGACTGGATCGATTGTGCCTTCCATCGGGCTCCTGGGGATCATGTTCCTGGGCGCGTCGTTTGGTTTGACGATGTTCCGGAAGTTACGCGCTGTGGCTTAAGAAGGTATATGGCCCTCTGTTTAAGTACGGTGGGCCGTTCTTCTCTTCTCAGTTAGAAGTTATTTGACCCTTCCGTCCGCAATGGATGGAAGGGTCAAATAACGTGCCTTCATGGGAGCTTAAGTCTCATTCTCTTGTTCCCATTGGAGATTGAAAGACGTTTCGTGGGTGAAGCGTTGGTCGCTTTGAGAAGGGAAATACCGTTGAAATTCAAACTTCGTCCATCATTAGTACTTACGGTGCTCCTGGTTGGGCTTTGCCAGGCAATCTTGGCGCAAGACTTCGACTTAGCAGCACCAGGCGCGGTGCCTCCTCCTAGCTTGGCCACCGGCGGCGCTGCCACGCTATTTCAGAATGTCCGCATCTTCGACGGTAAGAGTGCCACGCTATCAGCTCTCTCCAGCGTGCTGGTTAGAAACCACGTCATTGAACGCATATCTGTAAGTCCGATCGCTGTTGACGCGAATGCGAATATCACTGTCATTGCAGCGAACGGGCACGTGCTGATGCCGGGACTTATCGATGCGCATTGGCACTCGTTCATGGCGGGGACGTCGCAGATGCTTCTCATGACGGCTGGTTCCGACTATCTTCTTCTACTGGCTGCGCGACAGGCCGAGACGACGCTGATGCAAGGCTTCACGACAGTGCGCGACCTGGGTGGCCCTGTATTCGGGCTCAAACGCGCCATTGACGAGGGTGTCATGGTTGGTCCCCGCATCTATCCTTCGGGTGCCATGATCTCGCAAACCTCAGGACATGGAGATTTCCGGTTCGATTTCGAGGTTCCGCGGACGCTGGGCGGTCCTCTAAGTCACTCCGAGCTCGAGGGCATAGCGGCCATTGCCGACAGTCCAGATGAGGTCCGACTACGCGCGAGAGAGCAGTTGCGACAAGGTGCCAGCCAGATCAAGTTGATGGCAGGCGGCGGCGTCAACTCGGCAAACAATCCCATCCAGTCAGTCCAATTCACGGAGCCCGAGATCCGTGCAGCAGTTGAGGCCGCCGAGAATTGGGGCACCTATGTGACTGTCCACGCCTATACGCCGCGCGCAATCCGTCAAGCGATTGCTGCAGGCGTCAAGTGTATCGATCACGGTCAGTTGATCGATGAGCCCACCGTCAAGTTGATGGCGGACAAAGGCATATGGTGGAGCTTGCAGCCGCTACTCGATGATGAAGATATGCCACCAATGGATCCGGCGACGCGGAAGAGTGCGTTGGAAGTGTTTGCAGGAACCGACAACGCCTACAGGCTAGCCAGAAAGTACAAGGTCAAAGTCGCTTTCGGCGCAGATATCCTGTTCAGTCCGCATGTTGCCGGAACTCGTCATGGAGCGCAGCTTACCAAGCTACTCCGCTGGTACCCGCCTGCCGAGGTACTCAAGATGGCCACCGCAGACAACGGCGAATTGATGGCGCTCTCCGGATTCATTAATCCTTATCCCGGCAAACTGGGTGTCGTCGAAGAGGGCGCACTTGCAGATCTGCTGTTGATCGATGGCAATCCCCTAGAAAATATCAAGCTCATCGAAGATCCTGGCAAAAACTTATTGGTCATCATGAAGGATGGCACGATCTACAAAAATACGCTGCCTCGGTGAGGACATTTTCATAAGAGACTCAGACCGCATCCAAATCATTATGAGCGAAGAGCCTGCTGTCATAGCAGCCGCGAAGATTGACCAGAGAGACTCATGGAAGGCGATGACGATTATTGGCCTCGGGCAGGGGCTGATGACGTTCAATGTCAGTGCACTGCCCATCTCCATGAGCGGCATCGTCGGAAGCTTCCACGTCCCACCTACCGCCGTGGGTACTGTGATTGTCGTTCACTCGTTGTGCGTCGCGGCCTTTGTCATGCTGGGCGCCAAGCTCGGGCAGATCTACGGATCGAGAACCGTGTTCCGGGTGATGAGCGCCGTCTACGCCGTCTCAATGGTGATGACGACGTTTGCTCCCAATATAGCCGTCATGCTAGCGGCCCAGGCCATCGCCGGAGTGGCAGCCGCTGCCGGCGTTCCCACCCTGGTCGTTCTGATCGCCAATAACTATAGAGGCAGACAACAAGGCCAGGCACTCGGTTTGTTGGGTGGCATTACCGCACTGGCAGGGATGCTGGCGTTCTTCGCAGCCGGAGCACTGGAAACCCTGGCGACATGGCGTTACACCTTCGCAATTCTAATCCCATGGTCGATTGGGCTAGCCTACTTCGGACGCCAGCTTACCCCGGTAGACAAAGTTCCCGGAATCAAGATCGATCTGCTGGGCGTGGTACTCTCCGCGTCCGCCATCATCCTCATTAGTCTCGGCTTCAACAATCTCAACTACTGGGGTGTCCTTCTGGCGAGACCCGCCGCTCTGTTCAATCTCGGTGGTCTGTCGCCGGCGCCGGTGATGATCCTGTTGGGCCTGGTATTGGGCCAGGGATTTTTCGTGTGGTCGCAGCGTCGCGTCGCGAGCGGAAAGACGCCTCTTCTGGCGCTTCAGGTCATCGAGGGACGCCAGGAGCAGGTGACGGTACTGGCGATGCTGATTATCGTCCTGCTCGGTAAGGCACTGACTTTCCTGATGCCGCTTTACATAGAGATCATTCAAGGTGGATCGAGCTTCCAAACCGCGGTCTACCTCATTCCGTATCAGCTCTCGCTCTTCGTTGCCGCGGTGTTCATCGTGCGCTTGTATGGCACACTGTCGCCGCAGGATATCGCTCGCTACTCTTTCGTCATTGTCGCCGCTGGGTTTATAGGCTTGGGAGTGACTTTTCAGAACGACTGGAACAATCTGGCAGTCATTTTTTTTCTTATCGTGATCGGCATTGGCCAGGGTTCACTGGCGACACTCCTGTTCAACGTCCTGGTAACTTCTTCGCGGAAAAAATTCGCGGGTGACGTCGGTTCGCTGCGGGGTACTACCAATAACCTGGCCTCTGCACTAGGTACCGCAATTGCGGGCGCACTTATGGTTGGCGTTTTGAGCCTTAACGTCGAACGTAGTTTGATAGACCACCCAACCCTTCCACCGGAATTGATCAAGCTGGTGGATCTCGACACCGTGACGTTCATCAGCAACGATCATCTTATCGACGCGCTAAAAGCCATTGGAACAAAGCCCGAACACATTCTCGAATCAGTACGCATCAACGCGGAAGCGCGGCTGCAGGCGCTGCGCCTGTCGCTATTCTTTTTAGGGGGCTTGGCGTTTATGGTGATCATCCCTACCAGAGGTTTGCCCAAGCATATCGCCGGTCCCGAACCGAGCGGGCACGAAGAAACGTCAGAGTCTGGCGACAAGTGACTTGTGCCCACCACGAAGACAGCTAATGCTGGGCCCGCAGCAGCGCGATGACCTGCTCAGCGTGAACGACACCCACAAGACGTTTGTCACGGTCGACAACAGGCAGTGAATGAAGGTTGTATTTATCGAAGAGCTCCGCAACCTTGCGTCCGTGAGCGTCCGCATCGCAGGTAACCAGATGGCCGTGCGGCAGTTCGTCGAGGACAGACTCAGGAGCCGCCAGCAGCAGCCGGGCAACCGGAATGATTCCAGTGATGCGTTCGTCAGCATCAAGCAGGTAGACGTCAGTGATGATCTCGATATCACCCTCAAAGTCGCGGAAAGCCTGCACAGCATCCCCCACAGAAGAGGTCACGGGCAAAGCAATGTACTCAGTGGTCATCCGGCCTGCAGCAGAGTCCCCCTCGAACTCGAGCAGTTCCTCAACTTCTTGGCGCTCTTCTGGATCCATCTCTTCGAGAATGGCCTCCGAACGCTCTTCAGGCAGTTCAGCAAGCAGGTCCGCCGCTGCGCCTGGATCCATCTCCTCGACGATGCCCGCAATCTGCTCGGAGTCCAGCGACTCAATAAGCGACTGTTGCATCTTCGGTTTGATCTCTTCGAGAGCCTCGGCAGCGACCTCCTCGTCAAGGCTCTCAAATAGTGCCTGCCGTTCCGCAGGAGCCAACTCTTCGAGGATATCGGCGATATCAGACGGGTGCATCTGAGATAGTCGATCCTGATCGATCTTGAGCCGAACGCGACGCTCGGGGTCGATCAGGTCCACGAAGTCCCAGGGAATCACGCTGGGGCTGAAGCGATCCGCGAGACGTTCGACTGTAGTGGCTGGCAAGCCCTTCAGCAGACGGCGAACCGCTCCACGCATCCCGACTTCGACCTCGGCAATACGCAGCGAGAGGTCAGGACTGTCCTCCTGGGCTGGCTCCCATGTCAGATTAACGTCGTTGACGCGAACGACTTTGCGCCCATGAACATCGATGATTTGCTGGTCAAGCAGGTCGCGTTCGAGCAAAAGATAAGTCTCGTCATCGGACAGCGGCGCGGGAATAGCGCCCTCTCGAAGCTGAATCGCACCCGACGGCGTGTGGCACAGTTCATTGACGTAAACAAAGGAAGGCCGATCACCGCGCTTGCTCGCGACCAGCTTGAGCACAAGACCGTAAACATGCGACGCATTGACCGAAGGAGCCACGGCAAACTCGCGCACATGGCCGACCGCACTCCCCGTCGCATCGACCACCGGAGTCCCCATCAGCGAGGCGATGCTCGTCGTCTTGTGATTGTCATGCTTGGTCACGGTCGAGTTTTCCTACCAGACCTTACATACTTGCGCTTTTACCATCCGCTGTCCAGCCTTGCACCCAAATGCCGTCGCGAACTGCGGCATGTTGGTCACAATGCCATTGATCCGCGCAAACCCCGGCGAATGCGGATCGGTAAGCGCCTGCAGCCTGCTGTTTGCCTCACGAGTGTTCTCGCAGGCCCACTGGGCAAAGCCGATAAAAAATCTCTGGTCAGGCGTAAAGCCTTCCTCCGGCTTCAAGTCAGCCCCGGCCGTAGCCTTCTTCCACGCAATGTAAGCAATTAGCGTCCCGCCAAGATCGGCCACATCCTCACCGCTGGTGAGCTTGCTGTTGATATGAATGTCATCGACCACAACATACGTAGCGAACTGATCGCGGAGGCAGTTGATGCGGTCCTCAAACCCCTTCGCATCGTCCTTCGTCCACCAGTCCTTCAGGTTGCCCTGAGCATCGAACTGCCTTCCCTCATCGTCGAAACCATGCGTAAGCTCATGCCCAATCGTTGAGCCAGTATTCCCATAGTTAGGCGCATCGTCCAGCTTCGCGTCATACAACGGCGGCTGCAACACGCCAGCTGGAAAATTAACGTCATTCATCTGTGGATTGTAATAAGCATTCACCGTAGGCGGAGTCATATCCCACTCATTACGATCCACCGGCTTGCCAACCTTGGCCCAGTCCCGAGTATTCTCAAAATCCGCCGCACGCACCGCATTGCCATAATAATCATCAGGCTTAATGGTCAGCGACGAGTAATCCCGCCACTTATCCGGATATCCAATCTTGTTCCGCACCGCATGCAGCTTCCGCAACGCCTCGGCTTTCGTCGCCGGACTCATCCAATCAAGCTGCTCGATCTCGCCCTGCATCGCCTGCTCGATCTGGTCCGTCATCACGACAGTCTTCTGCTTCGTCTCTGGCGAAAAAGTACGCCGCACAAACTCCTGCCCTAACGCCTCACCCAGCGCACGATCAACCTGCCGCACGCACCGCTTCCATCGCGGAGGCATCTGCTGCGTCCCACGCATGTAGCGGCTGTAAAAATCAAAATTCGCCGTCTCAAACGGGGAAGAAAGCGAAGGAGCAGCCGCCGTCACAACATGAAAGCGCAGATAAGCCTTAAGCGCATCCAGCGGCTCATTCATAAGAATGGCATCGACAGCTTTCTGAAACTCCGGCTGCGAAAGATTCAGGGTTGTAACGTTCGGAACACCCTGCGCCGCCAGATAATCCGGCCACGAAACAACCGGGCTACGAGCCGAAAGCTCAGCCACAGTCATCTTGTGGTACTGCTTATACGGATCGCGCCGTTCCACGCGCGTCAGCGAAGCCTTCGCCAGCGCCGTCTCAATGCGCATAACGGTAGCCGCATCCTGTTTCGCCTGCGCAGCCGGAACCCCAGCCAACTCCAGAATCTGCGCAACGTAGGCTAAATACTTCTGCCGCGTCTCCTCGCTCTTGGCATCGGTCTTCAGGTAGTAGTCGCGATCAGGCAAACCAAGCCCGCCAGCAGAGATATCCGCAATCACCTGGTTCGAATCCCCCGGATCCTGCGTCGAGCCGGAATTAAAGAAAAACGTCCCCCGCGTATGCCGATTCAGCGGCCCAAGATACGCAATCAGCGCCTTGCGGTCAGAAAGCTTGTCAATCGCCGCCAACTCCGGAGCCAGCGGAGCTGCCCCGCGCTTATCGATGGCAGCCGTATCCATGCAAGCCGCAAAGTAGTCGCCAATCTTCTGTTGAAGTGGCTTACGATCACTCCCCTTCGCGTCGGCCTCCAGAATCCCCCACAGAAACTGCTGGTTGTCATTGGCCAGCTTGCTATAAACGTCCCAACGAGCCTGATCGGCAGGAACGGGATTATTCTTCATCCACCCGCCGCAGGCAAACTTGTAAAAGTCCGTACAAGGGTCGACAGACTTATCAAGCGAGCTCACATCGAGGCTCGGCGAGTAAGGCATGGCCTGCAGGGGCTTAGCTACAGGCGACTGCTGGGCAAACGCAGTGGCGCCAGCCAGAAGAACGGCAAAAAGGGGGGCGAAGGCAACTCGCATCGCAATATTCCTCGTCTTCGCATAGTAGCTCACCGAATCGGCGATTTGGCCGATTAGGTGACAAGGTGATACCAATGTGCTGTAAACGGAGGTGATCTTGGGAAGAAAGACGAAGCGACCATCCTTGACATTCGAGGCTTCCACAAGCACACTGCCATCATCGCTGGTGTCTGCCGTTGACGACTGGCATAAAGAAACTGCAAGGACAGCCTTGGCCGACTCAACGACAAGCCGTATGACCTTTACCCTTGACTCGTCCCTCGATAGCGTCAACAAGATTGAGCAGATCGCAGAGCAACACGCCTCGCGGGCCGGATTCGACGAAGACACCATCCCCCACATCGCCATGGCCGTGCGCGAGGCAGCCGTCAACGCCGTCCTCCATGGCAACGCCTACGACCCTCACAAGCACATCACGGCCGCATTCGAGACAACCTCTGACGCCCTCACGATCCGAATTACCGATCAGGGCCCAGGCCTCGACCCGGACACCCTCCCCGACCCCCTCGCGCCGGAAAATATCCTCCGAGGCTCCGGTCGCGGCATCTTTCTGATACGAGCCTTCATGGATGAGGTACACTTTCGGCAGCTACACCCTGGCACCGAGCTGACCCTCATCAAGCATCGCACACCCGCGCAGTCGGGGACTTAAGGAGAAGACGACACATGAGCATGAAAGTATCTACTCGCCAAGTGGACGGCGTTACCATTCTGGATCTTAGCGGACGCATCACCCTCGGCGAAGGCAGCGTAACGATTCGCGACGCCGTTCGCGACGTGCTGGCCAAGGGCTCCAACAAGATTCTGCTTAACCTAGGCGATATCAATTACATCGATAGCTCAGGCATCGGCGAGCTGGTCAGCGCCTTCACCACGGTGAAGAACAGCGGCGGCGAGCTGAAGCTGCTCAACCTGACCAAAAAGGTCCATGACCTCCTCCAGATCACCAAGCTGTACACCGTCTTCGACGTGAAGGACGACGAGGCTTCCGCAATCTCCTCTTTCACCAAGTAAACCAGTCCAGCCACCATCAAAAGAGGCCGCCGCATCCCTTGCGACGGCCTCTTTCTCCTGTCCCCTACTTCGAAAAATCAACCTTTGGAGCCACACTGTTCTCCGGATTGCCCTTGAAGTACTCGTCGCGATAGTGGAAGCCCGCAATCCCAGCCCATATGCTGTTCGGGAATTGCCGCACGAAGACGTTGTAATCCTCCAGCGTCTTGTTGTATCTCTGGCGCTCCACAGCGATGCGGTTTTCCGTTCCGGCCAGCTCATCCTGCAGGCGCATGAACTGATCGTTCCCCTTCAGATTCGGATACTGCTCCTGCAGCCGAAAGAACGGTCCCAGAGCAACGTCCATCTTGGAATTGGCGTTGATGCTGCTCGCACGGTCGGACCCCGCAGCCAAAATGCCAGCACGCGCATTGGCAATGTTGGTCAAAATGGTCGACTCTTCCGCTACGTATCCCTTCACCGACGCAACCAGGTTCGGAATCAGGTCCAGACGCCGTTGCTGCACCACGCTGACCTGCGAGTACGCCTGATTGATGGCCTCATTCTTCTGCACCAGCGTGTTCTTTGTGCTGATGTAGCTGCCACCGGCAAATAAAAGCACCAGAATAAGAAGACCGACAACACCAAGTACAACCCATAAAGATTTCATGTTTCCTCTATTTCCCTTCATCTGAAGTTGCGATGTACTTCTTTGGCAGGTCTATCGGCTGTACTGTATCACTACCGCCGAATCAGGCTGCCCTTCCTAGCGAATAGTTGGTCTACATAGGTACCCTCAAAAGTCTCCGCTTGCGCCACCACCACCGGAGCTTCCCCCGCCAAAGCCCCCAAATCCACCGCCGCCGTCGTCCCTGTCCCGGCCTCCTCCACCATAACCGCGGCCGCCACCCCCGCCCATCAGGTTCCCCAGCAGGAAGAAGATCAGACCGACATTACCGGTCTTCACCAGGAAGAAGAGGATCAGCAGGATTGCGCCGCCGCCAAGCATAATCTGAAACAGACTCAGGTGAACCGGTTGCGACACCGGCTCCCGGCGATAGCTGTGAACGGGTTGATCCAGCGTCAGGGTGACACCGGCATCCTTGGCAATGACCTGAGCAATCTGCTGCACCCCCAGCGGAATGGCCGTGTTGTAGTCGCCTTGGCTCGCCGCCGGAACCATAGAGCGGCCAATGTCCCCCACCTTGGCATCATTCAGGATGCCCTCAAGGCCGTACCCGACCTCGATGCGGCCACGCCTGGGAGTCATCACCAGCAGCATCAAGACCCCGCGATCGGTACCCTTGGCCCCCACCTTCCACTTCTCTTCAAGCGCTGTAGCGAACTCCTCGATCGAGGAATCATCCTCAATTCTTTTGATCGTGACCACGGCAATCTGGGCATGGGCCTTGCGATCCACCTGAGCGCAAAGGTCCTCCACACTCTGCTTCACCGAAGGCGAAAGAACACCAGCAAAATCATTCACATAACCGGTAGGAGGCGGAAGAGTCGCGACCGTCTGGGCGTGAACCGCCCCGGCCGGGGCTACCAGCAAAAGAACGACAATCAACCATCTTGCAACGCGGGTCATTGATGGCCATTCTACGCTCCACACTTGCAAAGCCGGTTTACCCTTTCCCGCGCCAGCTCTTGTCTTTGTCTTTGGCTTTCTTAGTTGTCATCCCATAGGGATCTGCTTCTGTAGTTGTCGTTGCTCTCGCATCTTAGGTACCCAAGACTTCAGCCTCGAGTCTCTCTCCTCGATCAAGAAAGGGGCTTTAGCCCCTGGGGTATGCCCTCCTGCCCCCACGAAACCTTGTCAAGCCCCCAATCCAAGCATCCTACACATTCCAAAGCACATCTCGGTGGCCTGATAATTCCCCTCCACCCGCTATAATAGGAACAGAGATAAAAAGGGCCTCGGCAAAAGCCGAGGCTCTTCGCATTTAACGTCCGGACTGCCGTCTACTCGAAGTCCAGACTTAACTTGCTTGTTTCTAATACTTTAGAACCATAAGTACCCCAGGGGGAGGGGTTACTTTACCGAACCAACGCACTAATTGTTCGAAGGCGGTGCAGGCTTGGCGGAGCCGCGGTCGGGGATCGTAAGCCCCTTGGCTCGAGCCAGCTTGGCCACTGTAACCAGGTGCAAATGGATCACGCTCGCGCCGTTATCCACAGCAGCCTTCAACTCCGGATCCGAGGTGCTGACGGCTTCCACGCGAAACTCGCGGAGGGCCTCGTGGTGATCCTTCACCATGTACACAAGGTATTCCTTGTCGAAGTCGTCCCCGGACATCCCGTTGAGCTTGTCATATTCAACCTGGTCGTCTTTGGCCATCTTCTTAGGCAGCATGACCCCCATGGAGCCTGCGATGGGTGCCATATCGTTATTGAGCTTGGTGTGGTCATCCACCATCTTCTGCCCATAGTCTTTGACATCCTGACTGTTGGCCTTCACAGCCGCCAGCTTGCCAAGTTGAACTTCACCCAGACCGCCTTCGGCGGCCTTACGCAGAAACATCTTGTCCTTCATCTCCTGGGCCGTATCGTTCGGCCGACCGGTCGAGTCCTGCATCGAGGGCAGCGGCGTCGGCGACTGTCCAGGACGATTAGGCTGCTGCGCCTGAGACGGAAGGGGGCCCATAGGATCAGCCTGAGCCAAAAGCGCAGCCGGACTAACGACCATCGCAGCTCCTAAAAGAATGACGCAAACAGTGTGGGATTTCATTATTAACTCCTCTGACGGCTTAGTTCATGGATCATGAAGCCGCCATGATCGCATGTAGTTTTGGTGTCCGTGCATCCTGCGAGGTTGCCTTCAGACCGCGCCGATGCTGTTGCACTGTCCTGCACTGTATTCTGTCGTCTGGAGTTCGATCAATGACCAACAGTGTTATAGCGCCGCCCATCGCCCGCAAAGAACCCTCCTCGACAACGCTGCATGGGCAGACCCTTGAGGATAACTACGGCTGGATGAGGGACAAAAGCTCCCCCGAGGTCCTCGCCTACCTCACTGCGGAGAACGATTACACCACCGCCGAGATGAAGCCGACCGAAGAACTGCAGGCCAAACTCTACGCCGAGATGCTCTCACACATCAAGGAGACCGACGTCTCGGTCCCCTACCGCGATCACGGCTGGTACTACTACACCCGCACCGTCGAGGGCAGCCAATACCCCATCCACTGCCGCAAGCTCGCCCTATCCCCCCACTACGATGACTCCCAACCCGAACAAGTAATTCTGGACGTGAACAAGCTCGCGGAAGGTCAACCGTTCATGTCGATCGGCGGAATGAGTATGAGCCCGGACGGCCACAAACTCGCCTATTCCACCGACAACACCGGCTTCCGCCAGTACACGCTGCACATCCGCGACCTGGAAACCGGAACCGATCTACCCGACACCGCCGAGCGCGTAGGCTCCCTGGTATGGGCGGCCGACTCACACACGCTCTTCTACACCACCGAAGACGAGGTGACCAAACGCCAGGACCATCTCTTCCGTCACCGGCTTGGTGACCCAGTCGAGGAAGACGCCGTCATCTACGAGGAGCGAGACGAGCGCTTCAACCTGGGAGTAGGCCAGACCCGCGACGGCAAGTACCTCCTCATGGAAGCCGGCAGCCACACCACCAACGAGTGCAGCTACCTCCCCGCCGACACCCCCGGCGGAGTCTTCCTGGTGATCGCCCCCCGCCAGGACGAACAGGAATATTACGTCGACCACCGGCACGGCCTGTTCTACATCCGAACCAACGACACGGGAAAAAACTTCCGTGTCGTGACGGTTCCGGTTGATGGCGGAGGCCGCGAGGCCTGGACCGAGCTCATCCCGGAAGACAAGGATGTGCCACTTGAAGATTTCGATTTATTCGATTCATTTTGCGTTAGTTCTACGAGAGAGCTTGGACTCACCTCGCTGGAGGTGACGCAGTTCAAGGAGGAAGGAACATTCGGGGAGACAAGGAAGATCAGCTTTCCAGAGCCTACATATACCGCTCAGGGTCATGTAAACCGTGAATTCATAACGGACAAGTTTCGATACAGCTATCAATCGCTCGTCTCTCCAGCCTCGGTCTACGACTATGACGTAAAAGCGGGTACGTCCGAGCTGCTGAAGCAGCAGGAGGTGCCAGGTGGGTTCGATTCGTCGAGATACGCATCTGAGCGGGTGTGGGCGACGGCAGTGGACGGGGTGAAGATTCCTGTATCCGTTGTCTACCGACGCGACTCCTTCCAGAAGGACTCAACTAGCCCGATGTATGTGTACGGATATGGGTCGTATGGGTATCCGCTGCCCGTTGGGTTCAGCCCGGCGCGGTTGTCGTTACTAGACCGCGGGGTTGTACTGGCTTATGCCCACATACGCGGTGGCGGCGAGATGGGCGATGCGTGGCACGATGCTGGCAAGATGATGGTAAAGCGCAACACCTTCTCCGACTTCATCGCCGTCACGGAGCACTTGGTCGCCGAAGGATACGGAGCGAAGAATCGGGTTGCGATTGAGGGTGGCAGCGCCGGCGGACTGCTCATGGGTGCGGTGGTAAACGAACGTCCGGACTTGTTCCATGTGGTGCTGTCACATGTACCGTTCGTGGACGTGATGAATACGATGCTGGACGCTTCCCTTCCCCTGACTGTGGCCGAGTACGAAGAGTGGGGGAATCCAAATGAGCTTCCGGCGTTTGAGTACATGCTGTCTTACTCTCCTTACGACAATCTGAAGCCAGGAGCTTATCCAGCGATGTTGGTAAAGACGAGTCTGAACGACTCGCAGGTGATGTACTGGGAGCCAGCAAAGTATGTCGCGAAGCTAAGAACGCTGAAGGCGAATGATGCGCCTTTGCTGCTTCACATCAACATGGATGCGGGACACGGCGGAGCCTCTGGGCGGTACGACTACCTGAAGGAGATTGCTTTCGACTATGCGTTTTTGCTGACGCAGTTGGGGGTGGAGGGATAGCCTCCATCAGGCCTTGGCGGTGACGTCGTCTTCGATGAGCTTGTCGCCTTCCCCGGGGGCCAGGAAGAGGTTGGTTTCGAGGCCGTGCTGGCGGGTGTAGAGGTCGTAGTAGCGGCCATGGAGTTCGTAGAGGGACTCGTGGGTGCCGCGTTCGACGATCTCTCCCTGTTCGACGACGAGGATCTGCTCGGCGCGACGGATAGTGGAGAGACGGTGGGCTATGACGAAGGTTGTGCGGCCCTGCATGAGGTAGCTCAGGCCGTTCTGAATCATGGCTTCGGACTCGGAGTCGAGGGAGCTGGTGGCCTCGTCGAGGATGAGGATGCGTGGGTCGGCCAGAATGGCGCGGGCGATGGAGATGCGCTGGCGCTGTCCGCCGGAGAGCTTGACGCCGCGCTCGCCTACGATGGTCTCGTACTGCTCGGGGAAGCGCTCGGCAAACTCGTCTACACGAGCGATACGGCAGGCTTCCATGAGCTGCTCTTCGGTGGCGTTGGGGCGGGAGAAGAGGATGTTCTCGCGGATGGTGCCGTCGAAGAGGAAGGTCTCCTGCAGGACCACGCCCAACTGCTCGCGGTAGCTGGAGAGGCGGATGGTTGCGAGGTCGAGGCCGTCGACCAGGACTTTGCCGCTAGTGGCGGTATGGAAGGCGCAGATCAACGAAATAATTGTGGATTTGCCTGAGCCGGAGGAGCCTACGAGGGCGGTGACGGTGCCGGGGGTGGACTGGAAGCTGATGCCATGGAGGACGGGCTTGTCGGTCTCGTAGGCAAAGGTGACGTTCTGGAAGGCCACGTCGCCGTGGATGGGGCCTAGGACCTGGGTACGGGCGGGCTCGTTGTCCTCGGCTCGCTCAGAGAGGATCTCGTTGGTGCGGTCGAGTCCGGCGACGGCTTCGGTGAGCTGAGTACCGATGGCGACCAACTGCGCTATCGGGGCGATCATGAAGGCTAGGAACATCACATAGGTTACATAACCGCCCGTTGTGAGATGGCCTGCGACTACTTGATGTGCTCCGAGGTACATGATCAGCGCGCCGACGATGCCGAGGACTGCAGTGGAGGCCAGCGACATCAGAGATTGCGCCGTGAGGGATGAGATGACGTTCTGGAGGAGGCGATTGGCTCCTGCGGCGAAGACGTTGGCCTCGCTCTCTTCGGCGTGGTAGCCCTTGACGACGCGGACTCCGCCGAGCGACTCGGTGAGACGCCCTGTGACCTCGGAGTTGATCTTGGCGCGTTCGCGGAAGATCGGACGGATGGTCTTGAAGGCCTTTTGGAGGATGAGGCCGAAGATGACGAGGATAACGAAGGTGACGAGCGTCATCTGTACGCTGAGCTTGATGAGGTAGCCGAAGGCGAAGAGTGCTGTGAGCAGGCCGCCGAAGAAATCGATGACGCCGGTGCCGATGAGGTTACGGACGCCTTCGACGTCGGTCATGATGCGGGCGACGAGGGTGCCGGTACGGTTCTCGTCGTAGAAGGCCACGGGGAGGCGGCCGATGTGGGCCTGGACCTTCATGCGCAGCTCGGCGATGAGGCGTTGGCCCTCTTTCGATAGGATCTGCGTAAGAGTGAAGGACGTGATGCCTTGGACGAGTGTGGCTACGGCGACGGTGCCGACGATCCAGGGCAGGACGTAGAGCTGGTGCTTCCCCATGACGTTGTCGATGAGGTAGCGGGTGGAGGCCGGCAGGACGAGTCCGCTGGCTCGGTTGATGATCATCAACAGGAAGCTGCCGCTGAGGAGCAGGCGACGGGGTTTGACTAGCTTCCAGACCTCGGGGAGAACTTTCTTCAGCTGGGGCTTGGGCCGAGATTTGGTGAGATCGGATGCGATTGCGCGGCCGGTACCACGGGAGGGCCGGTCGGCAGCCTTCATACCGTGGCCAAAACTGGACTGTCCTAGGGGAGAAGCCATAGTTCGAGTGTACGCCTGTGGCTTCTTCCGGTCGCGGGTGGCGTGGGTGTCATCGCAGAGGATACAAGGCTCGTCCATAGCAGCCCCTCTTCCAATCTCAACTGGTTCTTAGACGTCGGGCGTTGATGAAAGACCGGACGCAGGCGAGGACGTAGAGGAGGCAGAGGAGCGAGAGCGCTCCCTTTTCAAGGATGGAAACCGGGTGAGGGAGAGCGTCTCCACGGGCGAGTCGGATGGTCTGGATATCGGCGGGGATGGTGCCGAGGAAGACGAGGAGAGCGACTGTGACCGAGATGTGCATCCAGAGCATGCGCTTCTTTGAGTCTTCCGTGTTGGCCATGACGCCGAAGAAGACGAAGAAGGCGCCGATGACGCACGGGATAAGCGCGGTAGGGTGGGCGCTGCCGGTGTAGACGAAACCGGCGATGCCGAGAAGGGCGAGAAGGACGCCGAAGCCGATGGTGAGTTTTGCCATGATGCAGTGACTCCTTTGGGTGAAGGATCAGGATACTTGATGATGGGGTCGACCGCGGATTTACGCGGAGGGGCGCGGATGGGAGACGAAACGGCTTAACACCGATTTGCGCAGATGACACCGATGTTGGTGGGTTTTCTGCGGTGGCTTGTAGGGTGGGGAGGATTTCGGGTTTGGGTTCGGGGGTGGGTTCTTGGGTGGGTTTGTCCTGGGCGAACTGGTCGAGGAGTTGGCGCATGATGCTCTTGGGGCGGCCTGCGGCGGTGTCCTGGTCGTACTCGGATTGAGGGGCGAGGAGACCTTGTTCGGGGTCGGTGGTGATGTCTTCGATGGGTGTGGCTTG
>Ga0070734_10000673_pt1 | contig 64443 bp, 49 predicted proteins | sample Coa_R1_8_FD_66444 | JGI IMG/M metagenome (GOLD analysis project Ga0070734, IMG submission 66444) | Surface soil microbial communities from Centralia Pennsylvania, which are recovering from an underground coalmine fire - Coalmine... | ecosystem: Environmental > Terrestrial > Soil > Unclassified ...
ACCTGCCGACCCAGCGACGCCGGAACCGTGGCCGGCGCCGCCGCCACCGCCGCTCACGTCTGTGGAGCCGCAGAGGTTCTCTTGGATGCGATACGCGCTGAGGCTACCGCTGGGTAGATCGATCGGCTAAGTCGGTCGCGCCGGCCGCTGCTATCACTTTCTTCTCGGCATCTGTCGCGCGCTCTCTCTCTCTCTTCGCTCAGCGCTCCGTTTCCACGCCCCACCAAAGACCGGTCACGGGACCGGCTCGGAACCGCCTTAGCTCCTGCCCAGGACGAGGAGCCACGCAAGTGCAGGTTATACGCAGGAGGGTAATATTCCGCGCATAGCCGCATGGCGTTCTCCCTCCCGACGTTAGGGCGGTCCACGCGCGCCCGTTGATCGAAGGTACGAATGACCGAGGTCAGTGCCGCCTACCGTCCAGGTCAGTGAGCTTGACGCGAACCAGTGACCGCAGCTCCTGCACGTCGAAGGGTTTCGTGAGTACGCTCCCGAGAGTGCGGGTCAGGAAGCGGCTCGCCTCGGGGGTGAAGGCTCCGGCGGTCATGAAGACCACTCGCTCGGCCAGGATCGGCCACGTGTCGGTGAGACGCTGATGGACCTCCTGTCCGCTGACATTGGGCATGATGAGATCGCAGAGGATCAGGTCGAACGTCTCGCCTGCTTCCAGTCGCGCGAAGGCATCTGCGGCGCTCGTCGCCAGGGTCACTTCATACTCGTGCAACGCGGCCTCGATCGCTCGTCCAACGAGGAGAGAATCGTCGATGACCAATACGCGCCCCCCGGGGCCGAAGGGCAGGGGGGTCGCTACGTGTTGTTGCTGCGTCGGCACCGACCCTGAGTCTGGTGTGGGCAACCTTACGCGAAACGTCGTTCCGCGCCCGAGCTGGCTCTCCACGTCGAGGCGACCTCCGTGGGCGGTGACGATCTGTCGAGAGATCGAGAGTCCGAGACCGGTTCCCTCCCCGACGGGCTTGGTCGTAAAGAAAGGATCGAAGATCCGTGGTAGCACGTCGAGAGGGATGCCAGGGCCGGTGTCGCTGATCTCGACGACCACCTCGTCATCTTGGGTACGCGCTGCGATCGTGATGCGGTTCTGATCGGCGCGCCCCGCTGGGAGGGACTCGGTAGCGTTGAGGATCAGGTTGAGGAACACTTGGCCGAGCGCCGAGGCGTCGCCGACAAGTAGTGGTAGCTCCTCGAGATGTTCGACGACGGCGGCGCGATGCTGGACCTCGTGTCGAGCCATCGCCAGTGACCGACCGATGACCTCGTGGAGGGCGATCGCCTCGCGTTTGTCGGGCGCGTGTCGAGAAAGGCTCTCCAGCGTTCTGACCACGTCGCGGATCCGATCGAGGCCACACCGGCAATCCCCGAGGAGCGTACGGAGACCTGTGAGGGCCGCCTCGGCGGATGTTTCCGGCGGCCTGAGTAAGAAGTGCTCCACTTCGTGGAGGAGAAGGTCGATGCTGATTGAGAGGTACGTGAGGGGATTGTTGATCTCGTGGCCAACGCCCGCAGCGAGGCGGCCGAGCACGGCGAATCGTTCGGCTTCCTCCAGCCTTCCTCTGAGCCGCTTTCGATCGACCTCCCCGAAGACCTTGCTGACGACGGCCAACAGCGCGTCGGCGGTGACTGGCTTGCGTACATATGCGTGGGCGTCGATCGCCGCCGCTTTGGCGCTGCCATCGGCGGAAAGCGCGACGATCGGAATCTCGGCCAAGGCAGGGTCGGCCTTCTGAAGAGCTCGGAACTCCCAGCCGTCCATGACTGGCATACGAAGATCCAGAATGATGAGATCCGGCCTGGCGCCGGCATAGAGCCTTTCGAGAGCGGAGCGACCGTCCTCCGCCGCCACGACCCGATATCCCTCCTCTTCGAGGAGCTCTCCGAGGGCGTCGCGGATATTCCGATCGTCCTCGATGAAGAGGATGGTCCGATGGTCGGCGCCCCACCCTTTTTCCTCGTCACGGGAAGTTGGAGGCTGCTTCGGGGGGGAGTCACCTCCCGCCGAGGACCCGAAAACCTCACCCGCCCAGAATGCTTTGTCACCGCCTATCCCGAGACGCATCGGCACCTCCGTCGTTGAACGAAATTTTCCCCCCCCAGTAGGACGTCATTTAGGAGTTCGGCGCTTGAACCGTCAAGGCGGACGGCAGCGAGCGATTATCGTGTTGCGATCCGCCGGCCCGAATCGCGAGCAACCGGTTGCGACCGGCTCCGCCCGTCGGTGCGTCGGAGGCTGCAGGACCAGTGCGATCGCACGTGCGAGCTGATCGCGCGAAGGCTCGAACAGAGGGTCTGACGACCTGAGCATCAGGGTGGTTCGGCGAATCGTCTCAAACGGAACCACGCGAAGTGCTCCTGTTGGGCTTCGATCTCGGCTCAAAGTGCGAAGAGCGTCTACGTCAGGGTTCAGTCTGTGGCGTTGACCCACTCTGGCCGGCCGGCTGCGGTTCTCCCCACGTCGCGAGGGCCCCGTCCTCCTAGTCGCGCAAGTCGTCGTGGTTCAACCCCCACATGCGTGGGGACAACGCGGAACAGGTCGAACTCGATATCGCCGGCGATCGGTTCACCCCCACGCGGATGGGGACAACCCTGATCATCGCAACGAACACGAGGGCTAGCAGCAAATCCTTTACCCCACGTGAGTGGGGGCGAGCGACTTCGCACCGCCCGGGCCTGGTTCCGCACGCCACGGTTCACCCCTAACGCGCGTGGGGACGACGCGAACGGTGAGACAGCTGCAGTTGGGCGGCAGCGGGAATGCGACGACGCGGTTTCGGTGGCTGGGCGGCTGCTGGAGCATCGAGCGCAGCTAAGAGTTCCGTGAATAGTTCGGGGATCGCGAGATACGGGCCCTAGTCCCCGCGATCCCACCCGCAAACAGTCCGGTGTCCGCATCGACGATTCCCGCCGCAGACGACGGCGCGCTATCGCCAGTAGTCTGACGAAAGTCGTGGTAGGCAATCTGTTCGCCGACCGAGCCGCTTAGGAAGGGCGTGACCATCACGTTCACGTCGCCCCGACGCGGCGACCGCTGAGCGTCTCCAAAGAGATGGCGGAGGCGATGCGCCTGTTGCACGAGGCGATGGTCCAGTAGCCACTGCGCGAGCGGCTCACAAATGCTTTAGGTCCACGACCTCGGTCTGATCGGCGTTGCCGCCTCCAAGGGATGGGCGCCTGGAGCGCCGAGCACCTAGCATCCCGATAGAGGAGGGCGAGGTGAAGTACAGTGAGCACGGCGCCAGAACGAGAGGCGTAGCAGGGAGGGCATCAGGAACAGACTGACCGCCGTCGAGAGGACCAGTCCGCCGATGACGGCTACGGCCAGGGGCCTTTGAACCTCGGCGCCGGCGCCGATTCCGAGAGCAAGAGGGGTGAGGCCGGCGATGGTCGCGAGCGTGGTCATGACGATCGGGCGTATCCGGACCGATCCGGCCTCGAGGAGAGCGGCGTCGAGGCTCATGCCCTCCGCCCAGCGCAGCTCCGCCTGTTCGAGCAATAGGATACCGTTCTTGACGACCAATCCGACGAGCAGGACACAGCCCATGAGGGACGAGGCGTTGAGGGGGATCGCGAACAGCACCAAGGTGACGATCGCGCCGACGACGGCGAGCGGCACCGCGCCGAGGACGACCAACGCGGTCCGCGCGTGCTTGAACTGCGCGAGGAGCACGGCGAAGACCGCCAGGAGACCGAACCCCAGGACCCGTATGAGGTCGCGGAACGTTTCCTCCTGCGCCTTGACCTGTCCCCCGAACTCCATCGTGTAGCCCTCGGGTAGGCGGAGGTCGCTCAGACGTCGCCGAGCGTCCGCAGCGATGGAGCCGAGATCTCGTCCTTCGTGGTCGGCGGTGACCACCACCGTCGGTCGCAGGTTCTCGCGGAGGAGAAGGCTGGGCGAGGTGACGCGCTCGAAGCGGGTCACAGCCCCGAGAGAGACAACGCCCGAGCCGTCGCTCGGCAGGGTGGGGAGCCGTTGGACCTCCGCACCGGCGAAACGGACGGCGTCGGGGTAACGCACGCGTACGCCGATGGGCCGATCCGGGCGAAGGATGGTCGCGGCCTCCTGCCCGTGTAACGCGACGTCGAGGTTCGTTGCCACCTCCGCGTCGGTCATGCCGATTCGGGCGACGGCGTCCGGGTCGAGCCGGAGGCGGAGCTCGGGGGCCTCGCCCTCGAAGCCGCGATAGAGGTCGACCAAGCCTGGGATGCCCTCCAGGCGAGCGGAGATCTCGGAGGCGAGCTCGCGCAAGGTCTGATAGTCGTCCCCGAAGACTTTCACTTCGAGCGGCCTCGGGGTCCCCGAGAGATCGTTGAGGATGTCCTGCAGCACCTGGACGAACTCCACGCGAGCCTCGGGGACCTCTCGGCCGACCCGCGCCCGTGCCTCGTCGATCACCTCCTCGGCGCTGTGTTCTCGTTCGGAGGGCGGCTTGAGGCGGACCATGATGTCACCGCGGTTGACCTCGGTCGCCGCGGCGGGACCCAGCTCGGCGCCGGTCCGCCGCGAATAGGTTGCGATGTCGGGAAGTGACTTCAGGACCCCTTCCAGCTTGCGGGCGACGGCGTCGGTGTCTGTCAGCGAGGTCCCGGCGGGCAGGAAGTAGTCGATTACGAAGGCCCCCTCGTCCATCTCGGGCAAAAACTCCGTCCCCACGTGCCGAGCGGCCAGGGCGCCCAGCGCGAGCATGACGACGCCGATGACTACGCCCAGCCAGGGACGGCGGAGCAGAGGTGTGACGAGCCGAGTGTAGAGGCGGGCATAGACGGTCGATGGGGTGCGCCCTGCTGCTGGGGTGCGCACCCATTGCATAGCGGCCAGCGGCACGACGGTCACCGCAACGACGAGAGAGAGCAATACTGCCGCTCCGAGCGTGCCAGCCAGCGCCTGGAAGAATCGGCCCACGATTCCTTGCAGCCAGGCCAGAGGCACGAAAACGATGACGGTCGTAATGGTGGTCCCGAGAAGTGCGCTCCGCAGGTCGCGGACGGCTCCCGAGGCTGCTCGCTCGATGGGGTCGCCTTGCTCGAGCCGCCTGCGCAACGCCTCCACCACCACGATGGCGTCGTCGACAACCAGGCCGATCGCGATCGCCAGCCCACCGAGGGACATCAGATTGAGGCTTTGTCCCGCGACATGGACCGGGATGAACGCGATCCCGAGCGTGATCGGCACGGCGAGCGAGGCGACCAGCCCGGCGCGCAGGTCTCTGAGAAAGAGAGCGATGACTCCCACACAAAGCACTATCCCGATCAGGATGGCGTCACGGACCGAGCGCATCGATTCGTCGACCAGGACGGCCTGGTCGTAGACCGGTTTCACAGCGACGCCCGTCGGGAAGGAGTGGGCCGTCTGGGCGACGGCGGTGCGAACCTGCGAGACGACCTCCGGCGTGCTCGCCCCGGGGAGGCGGCTCACGCTCACGAGCACGGTGTCTCCCTCCGGCGCGGAGACCCGCAATAGGCGATCCTCCGCTCCTTCTTCGATGGCGGCGATCGCAGAGAGTGGCACCGGGCTGCCGTCCGCGCCGACCGCGATGGGGATGCGACCGAGGTCGCTCGCCTCGTGTGGCTCGCCGGAGGCCATGACAGTGACGAGCGCGTGCGCCTCATCGAAACGGCCGACCGCCTGCAGCACGGAGGCGTCGCGCACTTTCTCCGCGATTCGCGTGGGGGAAAGCTTCAACGCTGCGGCGCGGGCCGGGTCGAGGATGATCTCGATCTCTCGCACGTCGCCACCGAGGACCTCCACTCGCCCGACGCCGCGCACGCGCGAGATCGCTGGCCGCAAGACGAGCTCGGCAATGTCGCGCAGCCGGCGTGAGTCCACTGGGCCGGTGACGTTGAACGTGATCACCGGGAACGAAGTGGTGGTGAGGCGCTCCACGACGACGTCGGTCCCAGCTGGCAACGAGGATCGCGTTTCGCCAACCCGCGATTCGGTGAGCTGCAGCGCGCGCCACATGTCGGTGCCGGGCGCGAACAGCAAGGAGATCTCCACCGCCCCTCGGATGGCCCGCGAGCGAACGCGCTCGATCCCTTGCACGGTCGCCAGCGCCACTTCGAGCGGGCGCCCCAGCGTCGCCTGGGTGAGCTGCGCGGGGGCGTCGCCGCTTCTGGCGACGACAACGATGCGCGGGAAATCCATCTCCGGGTAGATGCCGCTCGGCATCTGCGTCACGAGCAGCGCGCCGCTCGTGGCCAGGGCGAGCGCCAGGAACCAGACCAGCGCCCGCCGCGACCTCAGGAGGTCGGTCATTTTTCGATCTCGATCGGGTCGCCATCGCCGATTCCGAGCACCGCCGACACGACCACCCGTTGTCCGCGCTCGAGCCCCGGCGTTTCCGTTCGCCCTCCCGTCGAGGTGCCGCGCGGAAGACGGCGGACGTGGGCCTGCCCGTCCGCCCCGCAGAGGACCACCTCGACCTCCCCGCCGGCGCCCGAGCGGACGGCGGGGGACGGGACCCCGACCGACGTGCGGGCTGGGCCTACCTGGACGCGGGCGGTGCCGAGGACCCCGATCGGTATGTGGCTCCCTTCCGGCAGGGCGATACGAACGACGCCGAGCCCGGTCGCTCGGTCGACAGACGGCGAAACGGCCGCCACCTTCGCCGCCAGTGGGGTCCCGGGTAGGGTAGAGATTGCCACCTCGGCGGCTTGCTCTCTCTCGAGGCGCACCAGATCGGCCGCGGGCACGTCGGCCACCAGCTCGAGGCGGCTCGGATCGGCCACCTCGACGATAGGGGTGGCCGGCGTGCCATCGACCAGCTCGCCGGGCCGGCGGAGGAGCCGGACGACCACGCCGGCCAGTGGGCTCCGGATCCCGGCCCGCTCGACTTGCCGCTGGGCCCGTCGGGCGGCGGCCTCCGCTTCGCTGGCGGTCGCGCCGGCCGATTGAGCCCGGGCCCGCGCGTCGTCGACCTCCTGCTTGGCAGCGATTCCGTGTTCGTAGACCCGCTCTACGCGTGCGGCGGTGGCTTCCGCGCTCCGGACTTCCACCCGCGTCTTGGCGAGGGCCGCCTCGGCTGCGTGAAGGTCGTCGACGAACGGACCGTCGTCGAGTTTCGCGAGCAGCTGGCCAGATGTAACCCGATCGCCTTCGCGCACGAGCAGACGAAGGAGTCTCCCAGGAACCTGGGCGGAGACCTGGGCGTCGCGGTCCGGTAGTGGAGCAACCGTGCCGCGAATCTCGATGCTGTCGACCACGGTCATTGGCTCGACTTCCGCGCAGCTGACCCGGCGGTGCGCCTCGGGCGCATTGTCGCCGGTGCGTCGGCAGGCGCCGCCGACGAGCAGGAACCCGAGCAGGAGCACCGTCCGCCTAGGGTCCAGAGGACGTCCCTCCGGTCGGGAGTTCGCCGACGGCCCGCTCCACATCCGCCCTGGCGCGCTGCCAAGCGGCGCGCGCCTCGATGGACGCGATCTTGGCGTCGCGGACGGCGCTCTGGGCTTCGAGGACGCGCAGGAGATCGACGCGTCCGTCTCGGTACCCTTCCTCGGTCATGCGACGCGCTTCCTCCAGTGCTTGGATGACTTGGTCGGTGAGCGTCCGTGCCCGAGCCGCCGCGCTCTCGCTCTGGCGGTAGCCGGCGGTCAGGTCGGCCGCCAAGCGCCGGAGATCCGTCTGGGCGGTCCATTCCGCGAGCGCCTCCTCGGCGCGGGCGCGGGCGATCTGGCCGCCACGTTGGTTTAATACCGGTGGCTCGAACGAGACGCCCGCCAGAACGTCGGTTCCTGGGAGCGTCGGATCCCCCGCTGCCACCGCCAGATCGGCAGTAACCACCGGCCAGCGCGCGCGCTGCTCGGCGCGCACCCGAGCCGTGGCCGCGTCGGCCAGCGCGCGATCGCGTTGCAGCGCGGGATGCTGCGCGTAAAGGTGCGCCATCGCCTCCGACTCGGACGGTAGGGGCCCGAGATCGATCGGGCCCGCCGCGTGAAGAGATCCCGGCGTGTCGGCTCCCAACAACACCGCGAGGCGGACTGCGAAGCCCGGGATGACGCCCGCCGCGGCGGTGGCCTCGGCGCGCACCCGCGCCCGATCCGCGCCGGTGCGGATGACGTCGACGCGTGGTCCGGTGCCCGCGGCGAAACGTTCCCGGGCGATGTCGGCCAGCCTCTCCGCGTCGGCGGCCGCGGCGTCTAGCAGGGCTGCCTTCTCCTGCGCCTCCCAGAGATCGAGCCAGGCGCGCGTCGCGTTCCAGCGAGCGTCGAGGCGGGAGGCATCGACGTCCAGGCGTGCTGCCTCGGCGCCGGCGTCGGCGGCGGCCACCGCGGTCTGCCGTTGTCCAAAGAGGGCGAGGGGGACGCCAAGGCTGGCGGTCAGCTTGGCACTCAGCCGGGCGGTCTGCAGCCCGAGCGTCGGGTTGGCGAGCGTTCCAGCGACCTCGACCTCCGTGCGCGCGAGCTGCGCGCGCAGGTCGGCGAAGACGACGTCGGGGCCAGCACGGAGAGCGCGGGCGCGAGCGTCGGCGAGCGTGATGGCAAAAGTGCCCCCGACCGAGCTGGCCGGCGGTGCATCCGCGGTCAGTAGAAGGGCGCTGAGCATCCACCAGGCCAGCACCACCCTCTTCTAGCCGGCCAAGATGAGAGCAGGATGAGAACGATTCGCCATCGGCGCGCCTTACGCTGGGCGCAACTGAGAGGGATACTCGGGCGATGAGGATCTTGGTGGTCGAGGACTACGAGCCACTCGCCAAGTCCATGATCCAAGGGCTGCGGGAAGCGGGCTACGCGGTTGATCGAGCCGCGAACGGAGACGAGGCGCTAGCCCTGGCGGCGGCTGGCTCCTACGACGCCTTGGTGCTCGACCTCATGATTCCGGGGATCGACGGCATGACGGTCTTGCGGCATCTTCGGCAGGGCGGTTCCGCTACGCCGATCCTGGTGGTGACGGCGCGCGATCAGGTGCCCGATCGCATCGGAGGACTCGACGCGGGCGCGGACGATTACCTCGTCAAGCCGTTCGCTTTCGACGAGCTCCTCGCGCGCTTGCGATCGGTGATCCGGCGCCGGTATCGCGCCTCCGCGAACGTCCTCTTGGTTGCCGACCTGGAGATCGATCTGGCGGGGCGGACGACCAAGCGCGGGGGCCAACCCATCGCGCTGTCGGCACGGGAGTTCGCGCTGCTCGAGTACCTCGTCCTGCGGCGGGGACAGATCGTGACCCGGGCGGAGGTCTGGGAGCACGTCTACGACTTCGCGTCGGAGCCCTCGAGCAACGTCATCGATGTCTACGTCGGCTACCTGCGCCGGAAGCTCGGGGACGGCGAGGACGGGGCGGCTCGGCTCATCCGGACACATCGGGGCCTCGGCTATTCGCTGGACGCGGAGGCGCCCCGGTGAGGCGATCGCTCCGCCGGCGCCTGACTGGAGCGCTCGTCGCCGTCCTGGCGATCTCGCTCCTGACGCTGTCCGCTGTGGTGAGCACCGTCGTGACGCGTGCCCTCGGGCGGCAGTTCGACGATCGCCTCGTCGATGAGGCGACGGCAATCGCCGGCATGGCCGAGGACGAAGGGGGATCGACGGAGTTCGAATACGAGTCGCTCCCCGATTTCGAGCGTGGCGAGACGCCCGCGTACTTCGAGGCGTGGCTAGACGACGGCAGGGCAATCGCGCGCTCGCCGACCCTGGGCGGGAACAATCTCCCGGGATTCCCGAGCCGACCGGCCGCGCCGGTATTCGTCGACGGGTCGCTGCCCGACGGTCGCCCGGGGCGGACGGTGTATCTCCGGCAGCCGCTCCGGGTAGAAGTGGAAGGCACGGGGGCGACAGCGGCTGCCGGCAAATCGAACCGGTCGGTCGTCGTGGCGGTGGCGCGCGGGACGGAGGAGCTCGCACGGGTCCTGGCCTCGGTCCGGAGATGGCTGCTGGGGCTTGCCGGGTTGACCCTCCTCGGGGCGTCCGGGGTGGGCGTCGCGGCTGTTGGGCGCGGGCTGCGATCGACGCGCGCTCTCGGCGCTGAAATTGCCCGTCTCGACCCGGGCAATCTAGGGCCGATCTCACCGACCGCCGACCTTCCGGCGGAGCTCGAGCCGCTCGTCGACAAGTTGAACGAGATGCTCGCTCGGGTTGCGGCCTCGCTGCGCCGGGAGAAGCGCTTTACCGCGGACGTGAGCCATGAGCTGCGGACGCCGCTCAGCGCTCTGCGGGTGACGCTGGACGTGATCCGCTCCCGAGAACGGACCGCTACCGAGCTCTCGCGGGCGCTCGCGGAGGTAGACCTCGTCGTCAGGCAGATGCAGGGGCTCTGCGACAACCTGCTGGCGCTCGCGCGCTTCGACAGCGGGCAGGTCTCCGTGCGTAAGGTGGCGGTGGATTTGCGCACGCTGGTCGACGACTGTTGGTCGGGCCTGGCCGAAACGGGCCGGCGACGCCGACTGCGGTTTCGGAACGACCTCGATCGGGAGGCGCAAGCGAGCACCGATCCCGAGCACCTTCGGGTGGTCGTCGGCAACCTGCTCTCGAACGCGGTTACCTATACCGCCTGTGGCGGAGAGATCGTGGTGCGACGATCGGAGGGTGCGGACGGAAGGCTGCTGGAGGTCTACGACAGCGGCCCGCCCATCCCCGAGGGACAACTCCCCCACCTCTTCGAGCGCTTCTTCCGCGGGGATCCGGCAAGGGGCGACGGAATCCATTGTGGAATCGGCCTCGCTCTCGTGCAGACCATCTCAGGTGCGTTACGACTCGAAGTGTCGGCAGAGAATACCGCGGACGGAGGGGTCTCTTTCTACGTTTCGAGCGCCGCGGCATGAGCATGCCCTTAAGCTGGTGGGCACCGATTCCGGTCCTCGTAGCCGGCATTCCTTGCGGTTGCGCAGCGAATACGCCGTCAGCGCATTCCGTAGCTGCCTGGGCGGACCTGAATCGCGAGGCCGCCCACCAACTCGCCAACTGGGGTCGGCACTACGTCAAGGCGATGCGGCACTTCCTGAGATGGGAGAGCGAACAGCCCGAGGCATTCCGAGATTTCGTGCTGTGGACCCTGCGCAACCCGACGCAGGGATTCGGCGTGTACGCGAGCTCGTACCCAGGTAGCACGATCGTCGAAGAGATCGCTGCCAATCATCCCTGGGGTGCCCAGGCGTTCATGGACTGGTGCCGCAGAAATCCGGGACCCGCCGAGGACCTGGTGCGCTATCCCCAACCGCTCGACTGGATAGGCGACCACTTTTACCGCCTCTGACGGAGGAGCGTGGATGGACCACCAGCAACGGTTTCGGGCGCCGAGCGGCAAGACGACCGAGATGACAAGGGTCAGAGCCCTGATCCTCGCCGTCATTCTCGGGACCGCCGCTCGCTCGCGGGGCACGCCGATCATGCGCACGCCCCAGAGCGTCGCCGTGCCCGACGGCGAGCGCGGCATCGGCTACGACGACCTTCAGTATGCGCCCGGACTGGAGCGCATTCTCGTGCCAGCGGGGAGGACGGGGCGTTTGGTGCTGCTCGATCCTACGACCAGGGCCATCGTCTCCATTGCGGGATTCAGCTCGGCGTCCTCTTTTGCCGGAGGGCACGGCCAGGGGACCACGTCCGCTGCCGAGTTGCCAGGAGCGGACGGACGGATCGTCGCGACGGATCGGGGATCGAAGACGCTGAAGCTCGTCAGCGCGAAAACGAGCTCGATCGTCGGCTCCGTCAAACTGGCAGCGGCCCCGGATTACGTTCGCGCCGTTCCCCCGACAGGCGAAGTGTGGGTGACCGAGCCTGCCCAGAGGCAGATCGAAGTTCTCAACGTGGGCGACAAGGCCGGCGGCGGGCTCGTCCATGTCTCGAACATCGCGGTGCCGGATGGACCCGAATCGCTCGTCATCGATGCGGCCCGCGGCCGCGCCTACAGCCACACCTGGGCCGGTGAGACCTTCGCCATCGATTTGAGGGCACGAAAGGTCGGGGCCACCTGGCGGAACGGGTGCCGGGAATCGCGAGGTATTGCCCTCGACGCCGAGCGGGGGTGGCTGTTCACTGGTTGCGCCGAGGGTAAGGCGACGGTCGTCGACCTCGCGACCGGCAGGATGCTCTCGACGGCGCAGACTGGTCCCGACGTCGACAGCATCGGCTACAGCCCGACGCTCGGGCATCTGTACGTTCCAAGTGGTGGGAGCGCGGATCTCTCGATCCTGAAGGTCGGCTCAGACGGGAAGCTCACGCTGCTCGGGAAGGTTCCGACCGCCGCTGACGCGCACACGGCCGCGGTCGACCCGGTGACCAACAGCGTCTTCGTCGGCGCGCCCGAACATGGCGCGCTCCTCGTCATCCGTGATCCGTTTCCGCCGAGCTCGAGGTGACGTCGTCCTATTCTTCGATTTCCGGCAGCCGGAGTGGCTCTCGCTTCCGCCACCCGATCAGGATGTTAGCGCCGTCTTCGAGGTGAGCGCGACCGAGGTCCTCTCGAGCGGCGGTCCGTCGCGCGACTGGGTACTCGCTGATATTGCACCGCTCTTCGCGGCCAAAGGCTCGCCTGGTCGCGACCGTCGAGTGGGCACGCGATGACTTCTTCGGTCACCGATCGACGCGACTGAGGCGTGCGCTTGATCTCGCGACGACTACGTGCGCCCATGTCGACAATGCTCCGAAGTGCTCGTCTCCAGACTCTCGCTCTTGTTCTGGTCGTCTTTCCCGCCGTGGCTCCAGCAGGCGAGCCGCCAGCAGAGCCGGCTCGGCGAGCGCAGACGGACATTTTCGAAGCGGTGGAGCAGGGCGACTTCCAGCGGGTCAAGGCGCTCCTCGAACAGGGCGTCAAGATCGATGGGGTCGACCGCTTTGGCTATTCGCCGCTACACACGGCCAGCTTCAGCCATCAGGACGTGATCCTGCGCTACCTGATAGAGAAGGGAGCCGACCTGAACCTGCCCGATCGGCACAGCCGCGCCACGATCTTGCACTACGTCGCCCAGTTCAACCAGCTTGCCGCGGCGGAGGCCGCCTTGGCCAAGGGAGCACGTCTCTCCGTGGAAGACAGTTATGGCAATCAACCTCTTTTTACCGCGGTCTTGAATGACAAGGGCCGGAACGAGCGGATCGACATGGTGAAGCTCTTCATGGCGCACGGCGCCGATCCCGACCACAAGAACCGGTCGGGCAGGAGTCCCAGGGACCTCGTCAAAAATGCCAAGTACGACAACCTTAGAGCTGCGCTGCGCATGAAGTGACGGACTAACAGAGCGGTTCGAGTGTCGAAGCGGGCGTTCGCGGGGCACAACGCCTGACGGAAAACGCGCAGCGGGCGCGGCATCCACCTAGTGAATCAGCAATGGGACTGCGCGGTCAGTAGTACCCGTGACACTGCCAATGTTTTTCTGGGGAGTAGACGCAGCGGTTCATCCCCGGACCGGCGTACCGAAAGGTAAGCTCATAGCTATCCCTCTCTGACCGGTACTCCCATGGCCCCTGGCCTGGTCCCAACGGAGGCTGGAGCACCTCGACTGGCACGTCCAGTTCCGAGAGCGCGCCCGGGTAAGCTCCATGGACGGCTCGGAAGCGATCGAGCGCCGCGATGATCGGCTCGCTCCGGCGGTAGCCGGTCTCGGCGGCCCGGCCCTGGCCTGGGGGAGGGCACCCTGCCAGGATTGCGAGGCCCAGCCCTCCGGCGAGGAGGGTGATCTTTGAGACTTGCCTAGACAAGACTTCGCATTCGCGGAGGGGGGCACTCCGGCGGCCGGGTGCGCCCGAGATGATTGGTTTCTATCTCGTTGCTTGCTCCTGGAGCAAATCAGCCGGGAGGTCGTGCGCTTGCGGTAGCGGGGAATGATCAGCATTCCAGCAGATCTTCTGCTCGCGGCCCGTCGGCCAGGCGCTGGAGGATCGCGCGTCGCGAGGGGTGCGAAAATGGCCCGCAGGACCGTCCTCAGCTTGTCCAGGGCAATGGTCGACCAAATGGTTGAGTGACTGTCTAGAGCCTTTTTCTCAAAGTGCGGCGGGCGGCCGCGCTCTCGGCTCGCGAAGAGCCTCCCTCAGAGCGGCGGCGCTGAGTCCAAGCTAGCGCGTGCGGTGGGCCAGCTCCGTACGCATGACGGGCGACGCGCACTTGGTCCATACACTCGGGCCGCTTCGGACGTTTTTGACGCCCGTCCTCACGCTGAACTCTCTATGGTCGTTTGCGGGGAGGCCGGGCCGCGCAGTTCTGGGAAGGGGCTGCGCATCAGGATCAGTCAATCGATATCGCTTTTCTTGGTGCGCTGAGAATCCGGCGGCCCGTCCTCCTTTTCGACACTTCAACCCAGGCGCTACGGTTGTCTCGAACGTGCCTGCGCAGCCAGGTAATCACGGGGAGTGCGTCCGGTTTCTGCGACGAAGACCCGGTGAAACTGTGGGTAGCTGCCGAATCCAGCTTCGAGGGATGCGTCCAGGAGGGTGGTCCGGCCGACGCGGACCAACTCGAGGAAGTGACGGATACGGACGCGGTTGCGGTAGGCGACCAGCCCGGTGCCGATTTCGCGGCGGAAGGCGTGGCTGAGGGCGTCGGGATCGGCGTCCACCGCCTCGGCCAGGGCTGTACGAGACAGGCCTGGCTCGCGATCGAGCAAGAGCATGGCCCGATGGACCTCGGCTGAGATGGCGGCATCACGCGGGGTCGAACGGGCGCGCGCAAAGGCCTCCCGCGCGCCGGCCAGAGCGTAGGCAAGGCCCGCGTGTCGAAAGTCGTCGGAAGTCGTGTCGGCGAAGCGGTCGATCTCGCGTCCCAGCCAACGGGCGTCGTCCGGGGCCAGCAGGCGAGCACAGTCTCCGTGCGCGATCCCGTCGAGGAATGCCTGGCCCGCGGGATCGGCGCACGCGTGCCCGAGCAGGGATGGTTTCAGCGCCAGGATCCACATCTGGAAGTCCGGCGAGCGCTCCTCGAGATAGTGATCGCTGCCGGGCGGAATGAAGAGCACGGTTCCGGGAGTCAGCGGATGGCACCGCCCTCCGACCTCGTAGTGGCCGCGGCCGCCAACGACCAGGTTCAACTCCAGCGACACGTGGCGGTGACGAGGGTGATCGTAGTGGTTACCTTGATGCCGCCAGATGATCCCTTGCCACGAGGGGGGAATGGGCTGGACCTCCTCGAACGACGTCCAGCGCCTGCTCGCTTCGGGGACAGTCCCACCCACGTCTCGTAGATACGCCGTCGGGGGCAAAATGAGAAGGCATTCGTCGCCCGCGAGAAGACGTCCGGGCCTGCCGCCAGGAAACTGCGGGCCATGTCCTGGAATTCACGTGTCATCTGTCGCAAACCGTTGTCGGCGCTCTTGGGGGTAGCCGGGATTGCCACCCTCGGGAGCTGCCAACCCCACCCGGCGTCGACGCCGGCGTCCCGGACGGCCGCGCAAGCCGTTCCGCAGAAGGTCGGCCCCACGGCGGGCGAGTTGCTCAAGCGGTCGCGTTTCGACGACGGGCGCTCTCTGCCCTGGATGTCGCTCTTCATCGAGCCGGCCAAGGGGGACGTCCGGATCGAAAAGGGCGCCGCTTGCCTGGTGATCACCAGCGCCGGGATCCATTCCTGGGACGTCCAGCTCCGGCATCGCGAGATGACGATCCAGAAGGGCCACACCTACGCGATCTCTTTCACTGCGTGGTCGGACAAGCCGACCCAGATGAACGCCAAGGTGGGGATGTCGGGGGCGCCGTACCGCGACTACTTCATGGACAGCCAGGTCGACCTCAGCTCGACACCGACCAAGGTCGCCGAGACGTTCACCGTCGATGCCGACGATGATCCGACGGCCGAGTTCGCCTTTCACCTGGGCGGCGACCTGGCAGGGGGTGCTCAGCCTCCGTTCAAGGTCTGCTTCGACGACCTGCACCTGACCGACCCGCAATTCACGCCGCCACCGGCCGCGCCGCCGCCGGTCGTCCCGGCGATCCGGCTCAACCAGCTGGCATTCTTCACCCATGGGCCCAAGCGGGCCACCTGGGTGACCGCTGCGACCAGCCCGGCCCCGTTCGAGCTGGTAGATGGCTCGGGGGAGGTGCTCCTCCAGGGGAAGACCCGACCCCGGCCGCAGGACGTCGGGAGCGGCGACAGCGTTCAAGAGGTCGACTTCTCCAGCTACCAGACGCCGGGACGGAAACTGCGGCTGCGCATTCCGACCGCATCGGCGGAGAGCGACCCCTTCGACGTCGATGACCATGGCGAGTTGGCACCGCTGGCGCGCGACGCGCTCCGGTACTTCTATCTGAACCGCAGCGGAATCCCGCTCGAGGCCCGCCACACCGAGGGGCCCTGGGCGCGCGCGGCGGGCCATCCGACCGACAGAGCCGTCCCCTGCGCCTCCGACGCGGGGTGCTCGTACAAGCTGGACGTCAGCGGAGGCTGGTACGACGCCGGCGACTACGGCAAGTACGTCGTCAACGGCGGGCTCAGCGTCTGGTTGTTGATGGACCTCTGGGAGCTCGCCAGCCAGCCCGGGATGAACCTCGCGGGGCTCGGTGACGGCGCGTTGAACATCCCGGAGAGCGGCAACGGGCGACCCGATCTGCTCGACGAGGCACGCTGGGAGCTCGACTGGATCCTCAAGATGCAGGTGCCCGAGGGGCAGCCGCACGCCGGGATGGCTCACCACAAGATGCACGACGAAAAATGGACCAGCCTGGCAGTTCTCCCGGTCTTGATGCCCGATCAGAAGCGGTCCCTTCGTCCGGTGAGCACGGCTGCGACATTGAACCTGGCGGCGGTCGCCGCCCAGGGGGCGCGGGTCTTCGGGACCATCGATCCGCCATTCGCCCGCCGTTGCCGACGAGCTGCCGAGCGAGCCTGGCAGGCAGCGGAGAAGGAGCCCTTGATCCTGGCTCGGTCGTCGGACAGCGCCGGGGGCGGGGCCTATGAAGACGACGACGTGAGCGACGAGAGGTTCTGGGCGGCGGCCGAGCTCTACGTCACGACCGGAGACGAGCGGTACCGGTCGTTCATCGAGTCGAGCCCGTTTCACTCGAAGATCACGCTCGACACGGTCGAAGTCGCGACGACGATCAGCTGGCAAGGAACGGACGCACTGGGAATGATGTCGCTGGTCCTGGGGAAGAAGGTCCCTGCGGCGCTCAAGGAGAGTTGCCGGCGCCTCCTGGTCTCGGCCGCCGAGACCTACGTCAAGGCCGTGGCCGGCGCCGGATACGGGCAGCCGTTCGCAGGGGTCAAGTATGTCTGGGGGTCGAACGGGGTCATGGTCGACAACGGTCTCCTGATGGCGTTCGCGCACTGGCTGACCAAGGACCCGCGCTTCCTCGACGGGGCGATCGCGGCGATGGACTACCTCCTGGGGCGCAACGCCGTCGGACAGAGCTATGTGACCGGGTTCGGGACGCGGTCCGTGAGCAACCCGCACCACCGCGCATGGTCGCACTCCCTCGATCCACGGTTTCCGGGACCTCCGCCCGGAGCGCTCGCGGGCGGCGCCAACACGCAACTTCAGGACCCGTACGCCAAGGCGGCGCTGGCCGGCTGCAAGGGACAGCACTGTTACGTCGACTACATAGACGCCCCCAGCCTCAACGAGGTGGCCATCAACTGGAACGCCGCGCTGGCCTGGCTGGCGACGTACCTGGAGACGGCCGGCCCCGGGGCGCGGTAGGGTGGGGCGACTGGGATGAACCGGCGGCAAACACTGCTCGGGATCTCGGCGCTGGCCGGTCATGCGCTCTTTCCCGCGGTGCTGGAAGCCGCGGCGGCCGTGCGTCGCTCGGGCGGCGCGGACGCCTGGCAGCCCGCGCTGATCCCCCTGGAAGCGCGGCACCTTCTGGGCGAGGTGGTCGAGACGATCATTCCCGCCACGGACACGCCGGGCGCCCGCGCGGCGGGGGTGCAGATCTTCGTCGACCTGGCGCTGGCCCGCTGCGTCCCGCCCGAGGGGCGAGCGGCCACCCTCCAGGCGATCCGCACGCTGACCGCGGAAGGGTTTGTCACCGCGGCGGTCGAGGCCCGGCAGCGCCAGCTGCTGGCCCTTCCTCCGGCGGCGTTCGCCCTGCTCAAGGAGCTCACCATCCTCGGCTACTTCAGCTCGGAGATCGGCGCTACTCAAGCACTCAGCTACGACCCCGTTCCTGGCAGCTACCACGGCTGCACCGAGCTCCGGCCCGGACAGAAGGCCTGGGCGACGTGAGCGGCGACGCCGTCCACTTCGACGCCATCGTCGTCGGATCGGGCATCACCGGGGGCTGGGCAGCCAAGGAGCTCACCGAGGCGGGCCTGCGTACGCTGGTCCTCGAGCGCGGGCGCAACGTGGAGCACGTGAAGGACTATCCCCTGGCGATGCTGGCGCCCTGGCAGCTGCCCCATGGCAACCGTCCGACCCAGCAGGATCTGGCCGACTACCACATTCAGAAGGACCTCTACCTTTTCGCGCAGGACTCGAAGCCGTTCTTCGTCAAGGACGTCGATCATCCCTACAACCAGGTCCAGCCATTCAACTGGTTCCGCGGCTACCAGGTGGGCGGGCGGTCGCTTCTCTGGGGGCGGCACTGCTTTCGCTGGAGCGATCTCGACTTCGAGGCCAACGTTCGAGAGGGGATCGCCATCGACTGGCCGATCCGCTACGCGGACCTGTCCCCTTGGTATGACCACGTCGAGACCTTCATCGGCGTGAGCGGCGAGAACGCCGGGCTACCACAGCTTCCGGATGGGCGGCTCTTGCCGGCGTTCGAGATGAACAGCATCGAGAAGCACCTCCGCGAGCAGATTCGCCTTCACTTTCCTGAGCGGCGGCTGATCAGCAGTCGGGCTGCCGTCCTGAGCCAGCCGCACAATGGGCGGGGCGCCTGCCAGGCCCGGAACCTCTGTCATCGGGGGTGCCCCTACGGAGCGTACTTCTCGAGCAACTCGTCCACGCTACCGGCGGCCAAAGCCACCGGCCGGCTGACCCTCCGGCCATTCTCGATCGCCCATAGCCTGCTCGTCGATCCCGCGACCGGGCGAGCCTCGGGCGTCCGGGTCATCGATGCCGAGACGCATCAGACGATCGACTTTTTCGCACGCGTCGTGTTCCTGAACGCCTCCACGCTGAACACGACGGCTCTGATGCTGGGCTCAGTAAGCGCGCGCCACCCCGCCGGCTTCGGCAACTCGAGCGGAGTCCTCGGCCGCTACCTCATGGACCATCACGCAGCGGTGGGCGCGACGGCCACCTTCGATGGCTACGCCGACAAGTACTACTCGGGCCGCCGCAGCACCAGCGTCTACATCCCCCGTTTTCGCAACGTCGGAAAGCGCGACGAGCCGCGCTTCTCGCGCGGCTACGCCTATGAAATGTACACCGGGCGCCAGGGCTGGCAGGACTGGCAGGCGCGCATGTCTCATGACGCTCCCGCGACGATGGGGGCGGCGCTCAAGACCTCGCTCACTCGACCGGGTCCCTGGTGGGTCTACATGGAAGCGCTGGGCGAGTGCCTCCCCCGGCGCGAAAACCGTGTCTCGCTGAACCACGACAAGCGCGACAAGTGGGGAATGCCGACCCTCGACGTGGACATGAGCTACGGCCCCAACGAGCTGGCGATGCGCGCCGACATGGAAGAGTCCGCCGTCGCCATGTTGAAGTCGGCTGGCCTGCAGGAGATCAAAGGTTTTCGCCAGACGCCCCGCCCGGGTGAGGTGATCCACGAGATGGGAACCGCTCGAATGGGGCGCCATCCGAAGCAGTCGGTGTTGAACGCCTTCAACCAGTGCCACGACGCACCGAACGTGTTCGTCACCGACGGGGCTTGTATGACGTCGAGCGCTTGCCAGAACCCCTCGCTCACCTATATGGCGCTCACGGCGCGTGCTTGCGCTCATGCCGTCTCCGAGCTCAGTCGCGGCGCCATCTGAGAGATCGTCGCGGGCGGCTACAGTTCGTCGATCGCGACTGCCGTTTCTGGGCGACGAAGGTCTCGACCGGCGCCGGCGCCTGCGACCAGATCTCGAGGTCGATGCGGTGTCGCCCGTGGAGCCCCGGGCCAGCCCCCGCTTCGGGGGGCCATCGTGTCGGGCAGCGCGTAGAACCGGTAGGGGCGCCCCGCGAGTTGCCGGGACCAGCCTCTGGCCGAGCTCGGTCAGTTGATGGTGGCGGGGCTTGCCGTTGCACGTTTCTCGTCGGCCGGCCTCATGAGCAACGGCGGGGACGTCCAACGGACGTCCGTCGAACGTCCACTACGTCGGGATCCATCGCATCCGCGTCGTGTTCTGGTGGCACCGTCGTTGCTGGCTCGGATCTCGCGCCAGGTGCGCGGAGCGGAGATGGAGTCGAATTCATGTTTGGGTATCGGCGCGTTCGTCGCTATCGCGTCATGTGTTGGTGGAGTTGCTTGCGTCACGTCTCATCTTGGGACGTCCGAATCGCCGCCCCCGCGTGGCTCGACCCAGGGGGTGATGCCGACGCCACGGCAACCTTCCGGGGAGGAAGTGCTTCGGCCCACCGTCGCTGACCTGGTCTACGCGAGCAAGTCGCCAGCAGAGAAGCTTGACCTCTACCTTCCGAATGCCGTGGACACGCCGAGCCCACTGGTGATCTGGATTCACGGTGGGGGATTTCGCCTGGGGGACAAGCGCTCGATCCGAAGCCGTGTACGACCGGCACCTCGGCTTCTCGGTCGGGATGGGCCCTATCAGATTCAGAAGCCGGATGTCGTCGCGCTGATCTCGAAGGGCTATGCGGTGGCCGCGATCAACTACCGCCTCGGTCCGTCGATGGGGTTGGCCGCAGCCGCGGCGATTCAAGACGGCAAGGCAGCGGTACGGTTTCTTCGAGCAAACGCCAGCACCTATCACATCGATCCCGACAGGTTTGCCGCGTGGGGCGACTCGGCGGGTGGATACATGGCTGCGGTGCTCGGCGTGACTGGCGATCAGCGGAGCATCTTCGATGCCCCAACCCTCGGTAACGCGAGCACCTCCAGCGAGGTGCAGGCAGTGGTGGTGTGGTTCGGCGCCGAGGATCGGCTGCAGGGACCTGAGCTCAGCATCTCTTACTATCTGCCCGCCTCCTCCACGCTCCCGGCCTTCATGATCGCCAACGGAGACGCCGATCCGATCATTTCCGCCGAACAAGCGCGGCGCCTGCACGAGGCGCTGCTTAATGCTGGCGCGAGTTCGACGCTCACCATCCTGCCCGGCGCAGGCCACGAGGATCCCGCGTTCATGTCGACCCAAATGCTTCCGACCTTCCGCTTTCTCGACCACACGTTCGGGCGATGACGGTCCAGGCCCCTGGCGAGAGCTGCCGTTCCTCACGCACGCTCGGTGAGGGAAGAACGTCGTCCGCAATCGCGTGCAGGGAGTAGTATCCGCGCTCCATCCGGAGCCGCCGCTGCCGGTGGCTCTCACATTCGCGGGCTCTCATCGGGATGCATCGGGAGCTCGGGCGCGACAAAAGGATCGGCGCCCCCGGTTTCCCGGGGGCGCCGTCCACCCCAACACGACCGAGGACCATCCAGGGTCGTGTGACCCCCCGGGGTTCGTGCGCCCCGGGGGGATCATCCGTGGAGGCCAGGCGCGGGCCCTGGCCCCGAGTGACTACTTCGAGAGCGCCGTGGCCGGACTGAGCGCGGCTTCGGGGGCGCGGGCCAGGTTGCCGCTCCCGACCGTTTCGGGCCCCATCCCGTGCGGCGCCGTGAGCGCCGAGATGACGTACTCGGGGTAAGCAGAGATGCCGTGCTGGTCGAGGTCCAGCCCCATCATCTCACCCTCGGCCGAGACGCGCAGGAGGCGGACCGCCCTGAGCGCCCAGAACATCGCCATCGCCGAGACGAAGGTGGCGCTGCAGACGATCAGGCTGCCGACACACTGGGCGGTGAACACCTTGAAGCCGCCGCCGTAGAAGAGGCCGGTGAGCGCGTCCGCCGACTTGGCCGCCACGGTGGGGACCCCGAATGGGCTCGAGCCCGCGGCAGAGTACCGCCCGTTGGCGAAGAGGCCCAGCGACAGCGTTCCCCAGATGCCGCACACCCCGTGGACCGGGAAGGCCCCGACCGGATCGTCGATGCGCAGGTACTCGAGCAGCTCCATCGCGCCGATGACCAGTACGCCGGCGACCGCGCCCAGGACACAGGCGCCGACGTCGCTGACCCAGTAGCAGGGGCAGGTGATCGCCACCAGGCCGGCCAAAAAGCCGTTGATGATGGCCGCGGTGTCCCACTTGCCGCCCATCTTGAAGCAGAGCAGGACGGCCGCGATGCCGCCGGTGCAGGCGGCCAGCGTGGTGTTCATAGCCACGCGGCCGACGCCGCCGTTGTCCATGATCGACAGCGTCGAGCAGGGGTTGAACCCGTACCACCCGAACCAGAGGATGAGACCGCCGACGACCGCGATTGTCAGGTCGTGCGGCATCATCGGTCCGCCGCCGTCGCGTTTGAACTTCCGGCCGATGCGGGGCCCGAGCATGATCGCGCCCGCTATCGCCACCCAGCCGCCGATCGAGTGGACGACGGTCGAGCCGGCGAAGTCGTGGAAGTTCATCCCCAGCCCGGACAGGAAGTGCCCCGGCGTCCCCATGGTGGCGAGGAAGCCGTCCGGACCCCAGCACCAATGGCCGAAGATCGGGTAGATGAAGCCGGAGACGCCGATCGAATAGAGGACGTCGCCGATGAAGCGGGTCCGGCCGACCATCGCTCCCGAGCAGATGGTCGACGCGCAATCGGCGAAGGCGAACTGGAAGAGGTAGTGCGCCATGACGGGGATCCCCGTTGAGGCGTACAAGGTCGTGACCGTCACGTCCTTCATGAAGATGAAGCTGACGTTCGGATCGTTGGGATCATGCCAGCCGATGAAGGAGTTGCCGGCGCCGAACATGAACGCGAAGCCCCAGCCCCAGTGTAGGAGGCCGCACACGCAGGTGTCGAACACGCACTCGACGAGCACGTTGACGGTCTCGCGGCTGCGGCAGAACCCTGCCTCCAGCATGGTGAAGCCCGCCTGCATGCCGAACACCAGGAAGGCGCCTAGCAGCACCCACGCCGTGTTGAGGGCGTTGATGTGGTCGACCGCCTTGACAGCGTTGTAGGGGTCGGGCGCGGGTGGCGTCTGGGCCATCGCCGGCGTCCCGAAGATGAGGCGCGGGCCGAGGAAGACGATCGCCGCCAAGACGCCCAGCCCTAGCATCTTTCCTGCCAGCAGCAGGCCCCCGTAGCGGCGCCAGTCGGGATCAGCGAGCCGCTGCTTCAGCCGCGTCCACTTCTGCGACCACGACAGCTTCTCTTCACCATGCCACGCGCCCTCCGCGCGGCGTTTCTTCTTCCGGGTCCTGCCATTCAACATACGTTTCCTCCAGCAACGTTGTTTGCGCCGGGCGTGCAATCAGTGCCCCGACACGGGCCACTATCGCCCGGTGATGTTGCTGGCGGATTTCACCCGAGTCTGTTTGCCGTTAAATCAACGGCAGACACACCCGTCCCCTCCGCGCTCTCGGCGCGAGTGGATGCGTAAAATGGCGTTGACCGACGGTGTCGGCGGTCTTCTCTCTCGGCGGGGCCTCGATCCGTTCTCCAGGTCTGGAGGGCCTGGAAGACGCCACCATTGGCGTCCGGATCGAGGTGCTGCCGATAAAGTCAACCGCCGAGTACTGTGGTCTTTGCGAATCTCCTGCTTGCTTCATTGCATTCTGCGGGAGCGCTGTTTCTTCTGTGTTTCCAACGTGAACAAACGAAGTAACATCGTCCTGGGCCCGCGCCCAGCGCTGACTCTCGGCCCGTGGTCGCGCCGCTCCGTCGAGCGACTGCCCGGAACTGCTACGAGCGGCGCTGCTTGTCGCGCCGGTACAGGGTCGACACGTCGATCCCCAGGATCGAGGCGGCCTTGGCCTTGTTTCCCCCGGTGATCCGCAGGACAGCGGCAGCGTAGCGCTCTTCGAGGTCTTGCAGCGTGACCTCGGCGGCGGCGAGCGCCTCTACGGGATCGCGGGCCGACACGGGCGTCATGACCGCGCGGACGGCCTCCGCGTCGATGTCCGCGCCGGGGGAGGTCACGATGAGGCGCTCGACCACGTTGGCAAGCTCCCGCGCGTTGCCCGGCCAGTGGTGGGCGCCCAGGACGCGGAGCGCCTCCTGCGTGAACCGCGGGGCAGGCCCGGCGGCGCGATCGGCATGCTGGTCGAGGAAGTGGTCGACGAGGAGGAGCACGTCCTCACGCCGCTCTCGCAGCGGCGGCACGCGGACCGGAAGGACGCTGAGCCGGTAGTAGAGGTCCTCGCGGAACTTTCCCTCATCGATAAGGGCGTGGAGGTCTCGCTGGGTAGCCGCGATGAACCTGACGTTTACCGGCCGCGACTTCACGGCACCGACCGCGCGCAGCTCGCCCGATTCGAGGATGCGCACCAGGCTGGCCTGGAGCCCTGGCGACAGATCGCCGACCTCGTCGAGGAACAGCGTCCCACCCTCGGCCGCGACGAGGAGGCCGCGCCGCGCGTCTTCCGTCCCTGGGAAGGCGCCCGGGAGGCGGCCGTAGAGCTCACTGTCGACCAGCGCTCCGGCGCAGTTCAGCGCCACGAACGGCGCCTCTCGCCGGTCGCTCTCGGCGTGGATGGCCCGGGCCATCGTCTCTTTGCCGGTTCCGGTCTCACCTGCGATGAGCACGGGATTCGGCGCATTTGCCACACGGGTGATGAAGGCCCGTAGCTCATTCACCGCCGCGCTGCGGCCGATGAGGTCGCGCGTCCGGAGGCCCTGCCGCGACGCGGTCAGCTGCCGCCGGGTCCAGGCACGCCCGTACCGCTCGGAGATGGCGCGCTCGAGCAGTAACCGCAGCGCCGTCAATCGGAAGGGCTTGGTGACGTAGTGGTAGGCTCCGCGCTGAATGGCGTCGACGGCGCTGTCGACGTTCCCGAACGCGGTCATGATGACGACGGGCAGGTGGGCGTCGACCTTGCGGATCCCTTCCAGCAGGTCGAGCCCGTCGACGTCCGGCATGCGCAGGTCGCTGAGTACCGCGTCGCAGCCCACGCTCTCGAGGCGCCGGAGCGCCGCCGCGCCGCTGGCGGCGGGCTCGACGTGGAATCCATGCTCATCGAGATGACGCGCCACGGTCTCGACCATGTCGGCGCTGTCGTCGACGAACATGACCGTGGGCTTTCGGGTCAGCCAGGCCGGCGTGTTCATCTTTCTTTCAGTATCTCCAGACTAGTGCGCGACTGTTCACGGCATGTTTCGGCTGCACTAGGTCGGCGTAACTTGTGGCGCGCCGGGCGTTGATCGCGCGTGCGGGCGATTAGTATCGGAGTCGCGTGAGGAACCTCGCGGGCATCGCCGTCATTCTCGCCGCGCTGGTCGGGACGCTCGGCCTGTCGATCTCCAGCTCGCTGCGCGAGCACGAGCGCCTGGTCGGTCAATTCACCGAGACGACGCGCCGCCAGGTCCACGCCTCTGTCGATGCGCTCTCCTCGCGGCTCGATGCGCTCGATCAGGACACGCACATGCTCGCCGACCTGGTGGAGCGATCCAGGAGCATGCCGGCGGCCGACCTCAAGGCCGAGCGCCGGGTCTGGGAGGCGGCGTTTCATGCCCTGGCGGTGGTCGTCGCGCAGTACCGGACGCTGGCCTTCGTCGACGCGGCCGGCTCCATCCAGGTGCTGGCCGCCGATCCGACGGAGCCGCCCGCGACGATCGCGTCGCTCGTCGATCCGACGCTCCGCCTCGCGCGGGAGGTGTCCCTCAGTCAGAAGGATGCCCTCGGTGCGCCCTGGCGGCAGGGGGAGCGTTCGTTCTTGCTCTACGGCACACCGGTTCGCGGCGGCGGTTCGATCGTGGTCGCCAGCGACGCCAAGATCTTCCTGGGCGCGGTGGCATGGACCCCGCTCGCCGTGGCCCGCCTGTTCGTCACCGACCCGGGCGGCGCCGTCTGGGCGGGCTGCGAGACCCCGCAGGGCTGTGCGATCGCGCCCTCGGACCAGATCCCTCGGACGCTGCCGCGTTCGTTGTCGGTCCACGTCCACGTATCGCGCGGCGCCCGCAGCGACCTCACGACATCGGCACCGGTCGTTCAGGTCTCTGAGCGGCTGGATCATGCCACGGGCACCTGGACCGCCACCTGGCTGGCGTCGACCGAGGAGCTGGCAGTACGCGAGCGTTCGCTGGTCATGCGGATCGTCCTGACGGCGCTGGCGGCCGCACTGGCGGTCGCCGGCGTGGGAGCGGCGATGTTGCGGCAGCACAAGCGGGCCCTGGCGCTCGAGAGCCGCGTGCAGGTCGCCCAGGCGCTGGTACGTGCGGAGAAACTGATCACGGTCGGCGTTCTCTCGGCGGGCATCGCGCACGAGATCGGAAGCCCGCTGGCGGTGATTCGTGGCCGCGCCGAGGGCGTCCTCGACCATCAACGGGACGCGACGAACGCCGAGGACATACGCATCATCATCAAGCACATCGACAACATCTCCTCGAAGATCCGTCAGCTCCTCGACTTCTCCCGCCGCCAGCCGATCTCCCCGCGGCCGGCGTCGCTCAGCGTCGCGCTCGAGCGGGCGCTGGAACTGTTGCAGTGGAAGCTAGCGCGGAAGCGCGTCTCCATCGACGTCCGGATTGAGGGAGACCTCCCGCCGATGGCGGCCGATCCCGATCAGCTCCAACAGGTTCTGGTGAACCTCCTCCTCAATGCCTGCGACGCCTCGGCCAAGGGCCAGCGAGTGCTGATCTCCGCGCGGTCTACCGGACCAAGCGAGGTCGAGCTAGCCATCATCGATCAAGGCTGCGGGATCGCCTCCGCTCACATCAACGCTGTCTTCGATCCGTTCTTCACGACCAAGAAGCGCGGTGAGGGGACCGGCCTCGGGTTGACGATCGTCGAGGGGGTCGTCCGGAATCACGGCGGGCAGATCAACCTCACCAGCACGGAGGGCGAGGGGACCATCGTTAGCGTTCGCTGGCCCACCGTCACCGGTGGTCAAGCCTCGGACGAGGCGTCCGGAGGCACGGCGGCGCCGCGGCAGGCTTCGTCGGCAGGCGTTCCGTGATCGCTTCCGCTCCTCTTGCTCGAGGACCTCGTCGAGGGCCTGCATCCGTTGCTTCCAGTACCGATTGAAGGCGGCGAGGCAGGTTTCGACTTCGGACAGTGGCCGCGGGGCCGAGGTGGTAGTAGCGCTCGCGATTGTCATGTCGTTCACTGTCAGCCGCGACTCGGTCCGGCAGCGAGTCTCCCGGCATTTCAGGCGCAGAAGGACTCATGCAACGCGCTGATCGGATCGTCATATTGTCGATCGCACTGGCCTTCTCCGCCTTCTTTGGCCATCGAACCGAGGGGTTCGTGCTGCATCCCTTCTACGGACTAGGTCAGGGGCCCTTTGCCCGGTCGCCGTACTCAACACGGTCGGCGCTCGCGCGTATCCGTTGGACGGACGATGCGGCAGCGTGGTGGGCCCTCGCGAGAAGCTCTGCTGCAGCCGTTGGAGCAGTATGAACAAGTCGATGGGGCGAGCACTGCATGCTTCGTTGTTGGTCGCGGCGATGGCGTTGGCAACTCCGCGCTGTCTGGGAGCGCTAGAAGCAGTATCTGGCGGCACTCGAGAAGAGGGCCAACGCGCGGCCGGCTGGTGAGCCCGCAGCCACACCACGATCGCAGGCGATCAGCCGGTCGCCGAGCTCAGCCCGATGCGGGGTCCGAGTGTCTCCCTTGCCACTGCGCCGAGGCCGCGGAGGCCAAGCCCGTATGCCTCCCGGCCAGGACGAGTTAACGCCCCGCTGCTAGAAGGCGGGGTAGGAAGAATCGGCATTTCCGCCTCCACCGAGGGCAAGTCCCGGCCGGTCCTCGATTGGTTGGAGCTGGACCTCACCTCTGCTCCGCTCCCGCCGAAGTGCGATTCTAGGTCCCTTTTTCGGGCCTCTCTTCGACAACTCGGGCGTGACCAACGTTTCTCGCCCGTCCTGGCGCTCCACGGAACCCGCTGAGACCCCCTACCTCAAGGCTCGCCAAGAGTGGGACCTCCGGATGGGGGCAGCCACTGTCCAGGCCGCCAACTGGCGACTCGCGAGCCTCGCCCTGATCGGCCTTCACTTCTTCGCCTGCTGCGGCCTCCTCTACCTCGGCGCCCAGCCCAAGGCTGTCCCCCACCTTGTCGAGGTCGACAAGCTCGGCCAGCCCACTTATCTCGGCCCGCTCGATAAGGCCGCCCTCCGCGGCTTCAAGCCATCGACGACGTCGCTCCACTACCACCTGCGGCGCTTCATCGTCGACACCCGCGAGATCTCGTCCGACCCGGCCGTGCTCAAACGCAACTGGCTCGACGCCTACAAGCTCGTCACGTCGAACGGCGCTAACCAGCTCAACGCGTACGTCCACGACCATAACCCGTTCGACCAGCTGCACGCGCAGGTCCGCGTCAGCCCGCAAATCTCCGTCATCGTCCAGATCACCCAGGAGACCTGGCAGGTCGACTGGACCGAGACTACCTGGGACGACCACGGCAACCCGACGGCTACCGCGGCTTGGCGCGGGACGTTTCACGTCCTCCTCCGCGTCCCCGAGAACGCCGAAGAGCTCACGCTCAATCCGCTCGGCCTCTACATCGACGAGCTCCATTGGGCACGCCTCTCGACACCCGTCGCCGCCGAAAGGACAACGCCATGAATCGACTGACCCGCCGAGCGCTCGCTATCCTCGCCCTCCTCATGCCCGCGCTCTCGTGCGCGGGCCGCCAGCCGCCGCCGAACTACGTGCGCGCCGAGCCCGTCAAGGACCCGCCCCCCAAGGCGGTCGTCGTCGAGATTCCGAAGGTGATGCCCATGCCGGGGCAGTTGAAGCACAGCGCGGTACCGATGGCGGTCGCGGTTCGGCACACCTCGCCGGCGCCGCACAGTCGCCGGCCGTCGGATGTGATTCGCGAGGCCAACCGGAAGGCAACTGAGGGCCCGAAGGCCGAGGAGTACATCAACGCGATCATGAACTACGACTACGCGCCGGGAACACTCTTCCAGATCTACACCGCGCCGGAGCACCTCACGGACGTCCAGCTGCAGCCGGGAGAGCACCTGGTCGGCAAGCCCGCCATCGGGGACAACATCCGATGGATCCTCGCCAAGAGCGCGTCGTCGTCGGGAGGGGACGAGCAGCCGCACATCTACATCAAACCGACGCGGCCCGATCTCGAGACCACGCTGGCTCTCAATACCGATCGCCGGTCGTACATCCTCGAGCTCCACTCTTACGACGACACGTACATGGCCGCTGTCGCCTGGCGGTACCCGCAGGACGACGCCGCCCAGCTGGAAGCGGGATTCGAGCAGCAGGCGGCCCTCACTGCCGCGACGACGCCGACCGCCGTCACCGTCGACCGACTCAACTTCAACTACGGCGTCGCTGTGGTGAACGGCCGACCGCAGTGGGTGCCGACGCAAGTCTTCGACGACGGGCACAAGACGTACATCCGCTTTCCCGAAGCGATGATCGACCGCGAGGCGCCCGCGCTGTTCGTCCTTTCCAGCACCGGAGACACGCAGCTCGTCAACTACCGCGTGAAGAACGACACGTACATCGTCGATCGGCTCTTCGAATCAGCGGAGCTGCGCATCGGCCAGCAGAACCAAGAAATCGTCCGGATCATCCGCACCCACTAGCGAGGACATCAGCATGGACGACACGGTGAAGCGAACGGTATTCCCGCCGGAGCTCGACCGCACCGGCGGTCGCGAGGTGGCAGTCCCCGTCGGCTCGCTGCCGAAGGCGGCCGATCTCGAGGTGCACCCGCGCCTCATCGCCGGGAACACCGGAGCACAGCCGGTGGCCGCCGCGGACGACCCGCTGTGCGTCGACGGGGAGCACCCTTCCCAAATGACGTACGCAACGCGGCTTCCACCCGATCATCCAGGGCTCCAGCTTGAGAAGCCGCAGGCCCGCACCCTCCGCCGCGGCCCGATTCTCCTCATCGGCGGCGCCCTCACGGCCGCCGTGCTTCTCGCTGCAGCGATCGCCTTCTCGCCGAACTCGCAGCAAGCCCACCCGGCGACCGCTCTTGAGAGTGACACGCAAACGAAGGGCGTGCCGGTTCCTGAGGCCGTCGAGAACGCCCCCGGCAACGACACCGACCTCCACCCTCCGCCGCCGAAGCTCGGCGTGCCCTTGCACGGCACCGATCTGCCGGACGACCAAGCGCAGCCCGGGGAGCGCCGCGGTCCGAGCTCGTTCGGCCACTCCTCTCTCCGTGAGACGCTCCGTGACGAGCGCCAGAAGGCCGTGGGCTCCTCGATCCTCGTCGACATCGAGGGCTCTGGCGCTGACAACCCTGGCGGCGCCGCTGCCAACCCCGCCGTCGCACTCCTCGCGGGCGCCGGCGCCGCCGCTCCCACCAAGTCCGATTCGTTGCCACAATTTCCGCAGGGCGGCGCCGGCACCGGCGATCCGAACATGCAACAGCACAAATCGGACTTCCTAGCGCGCGACGGCGTCATCACCGCCACCTATCTCAACCAACCCGTCGTCGTGCCCAAGAGCCCCTTCGAAGTGAAGGCCGGCACCATCATCCCGACGACGCTCCTCACGCCCATTAACAGCGATCTCCCGGGCGCCATCATCGGCCAGGTCCGCGAGAACGTGTACGACACGGTTTCTGGCAGCTACCTCATCATCCCGCAAGGCTCGAAACTCCTAGCTACGTACGACTCGGCCGTCTCTTACGGCCAGGAACGCGTCCTTCTCTGCTGGAACCGGGTCGTCCGGCCCGACGGCATCTCGCTCTCGCTCGAGTGCATGCCGGGAGCCGATCTCGCCGGAGCCTCCGGGATCGCAGACGAGGTCAATCACCACTGGTGGCGAATCGTCACTGGCGTCGCCCTCGGCACGCTGCTCTCCGCCACTGCCGAGCGCGCCGCCGGCAACCCGACGGGGTACCAGCCGACGATCGCACAAGGCTGGGCGGCGAACGCTGGCGGCGCGGTGAACACCGCCGGCCAACAGATCACGCAGAAGAACCTCGCCATTCAACCGACGATCACCGTCCGCGCTGGCTACAGCGTCAACGTCATCGTCACCAAGGACCTCGTCTTCCCGCCGTACGTCCGGCCCTGAAGGCCGCCGCTTCCGACATCGACCGAACCCACACAAGGAGAGACCACCATGAACCGTGAACACATCAGCACCGCAACCCTCGTTGGCCGCCTCGGCCAGAAGCCGGAGCTCGGCGAGACCAGCGAGGGCGTGAAGTTCGCCCGCCTCAACATCGCCACCTCGGAGCGCTACACCGACCGGAGCGGGAACATCCGCGAGGACACCCAGTGGACTCGCGCCGTCGCCTGGGGCGACATGGCCGATAAGGTCGCCGTCGACTTCGACAAGGGCAACGGTGTCAGCCTGACCGGCAGCCTGCGCGTCAATAGCTACGAGAAAGACGGAGCCAAGAACCGCGTCCTCGAGCTCCACATCGAGTCCGCCGCTCCGGCCATCGAGAACTTCACCTCGATGAACGAGGCCCAGTTGGTCGGCGTCGTTCGAAGCGTCGAGCAGAAGACGCTCCAGAGCGGTGCGACTCTCACCGCCGTCAGCATGGCCACGACGACCCTGCAGAAAGGCAAGGAGCGCGATGACTGGCACAACGTCACGATGTGGGGCAAGACCGGCGAGCTGGCCCTCAAGGAGCTCAGCGTCGGCGATACGATCTCCGTCAACGGCTCCGTCCGCCACAAGAGCATTCCGGGTCCCGAGGGCGTCGATCGGCGCCTCTCCGGTATCGATTGCCGGCAGTTCCAGGTCCTCGAGCGTACCCACGAGCGGCAGCAGGCGACAGAGAAGGGTAAGGCTCCCGAGCGGGATGCGGGTACGCCGCCGGCGCCTGCCCGATCCCGCGGACGGCAGCGCGGCAAGACCGTCGAGCGCGACATGTAAGCCCGAGCCGGGCGCGCCCGGGGCGCGCCCGGTCTTACCCCCGTGCTCCTCCCTCAGTCCATGGAATCCTGACCAATGCGACGCCTCTTCATCGCTGAGAAGCCCTCGCTCGCGCGCGCGATCGCCGACGTGCTCCCGCAGCCGCAGCGGCGCGACAATTACATCGAGTGCGGGCAAGACATCGTCGCTTGGTGCGCGGGCCACATCCTCGAGCTGGCGGAAGCCGACGCCTACAACCCCGACTTCAAGAATTGGAGGCTCGAACACCTCCCCATCACGCCTACCGACTGGAAGCTCGCAGTCAAAACGCCCGAGCTCCTCAAGACGATCAAGACGCTACTCCCACGGGTGGACCTAGTCGTCAACGCTGGCGACCCCGACCGCGAGGGCCAGCTCCTCGTCGACGAGGTCCTCCACTTTCTCGGTTTCAGGGGGCGCGTCGATCGCATCCTGATCAGTGACCTCAACCCGAGCGCCGTCCGTAGGGCCCTCGGTGCCCTGCAACCCAACGCGAACTTCCGCACCCTTTACGACGCCGCCGTCGGCCGACAACGCGCCGATTGGCTTTACGGCATCAACATGACACGGCTCTACACCGTTCTCGGCCGTGCCTCGGGATACCAGGACGGGGTGCTCTCTGTTGGTCGGGTCCAGACGCCGCTGCTCGGTCTCATCGTGCGTCGCGATCTCGAGATAGAGAACTTCGTTCCCAAGTCATATTTGTCCATCGTCGCCGACATGGCCGGTGCTGCGCATTCGTTCGCTGCCATCTGGCGACCGGCCGACGGTGCGGACGCAGGCCTCGACGAGGAGGGCCGGCTCGTCAGCAGCGCTATCGCTGCCGCCATCGACCGGAGGATCACCGGTCAGCCCGCTACGGTGGCCAAGGCGACCCGGGAGAAGAAGTCCGAGCCCGCTCCGCTTCCCTACTCGCTGGCGGACCTTCAAATCGACGCTGGACGCAGGCTAGGCCTCAACCCGAAGACCACCCTCGACGTCTGCCAGGGCCTCTACGAGACACACCGGCTCGTTACCTACCCACGCTCTGACTGCTCGTACTTGCCGGAGGGGCACCTTGTCCAAGCAGGCGATATCGTGCGGGCGATCACCGGCGTCGAGCCTCGGCTCGCTACCGCGGCGGCGGGCGCCGACCTTTCGATTCGTTCGAAGGCATGGAACGACGCGAAGGTCGCGGCTCACCATGCGATCATTCCGACTCCGCGTGCGTCGATATCGGGCGCCTTGTCGAAAGGCGAGCTCGCTCTCTACAACCTCATCGCCCGACGCTACGTGGCGCAGTTCTTTCCACCCCACGAGTACTATCAGCTCGACGCAGAGCTAACCGTAGCCGGCGAATGTCTCGTCGCGAGGGGTCGGCAACCGATCGCTTCCGGCTGGCGGCGTCTCTACGAGACCCTCTCGGACGACGATCAACCGGACGGGAGGGTCCCCGATGCCCCAGCCGCGGAGTACGACGTCGACCCGCACTCTCCCATTCCACCGCTCCAGACCGGGCAGGTTCTGCGGGTCGCGGAGACCCGCACCGTCGCCAAGAAGACGAAGCCGCCTCGTAGGTTCACCGCGGCGAGCCTGGTTCAGGCCATGACCGGAATCGCTCGCTACGTGTCGGACCCTCGGATCAAGGCTCTTCTGCGCGAGACCGACGGGATAGGGACACCAGCGACGCAGGCTGCGATCATCCAGCGCCTCTTCGAGCGCAAGTACATCGAGGAGAAGAACCGCCTCATCTACGCCACGCCGACGGCGCGCGCTCTCGTCGGCGCACTCCCGAACGTCGCCACTCAACCGGACATGACAGCGCTCTGGGAATCGACCCTTCGAAAGGTTCAGGAGGGCCAGGCGCCGCTCGATGGATTCCTTTACGCCGTCCGTGCCCAACTCGGCGACCTCGTCGCGCACGCCAAGAGGGGCGGGCCTCTCAAGCTTCCGGGCGGCGAGGCGCGCCCATGCCGGGCCTCGGGTTGCAACGGTTCTCTCAGGATGCGAACGGGCAAGAGCGGCGCGTTTTGGTCGTGTTCACGGTATCCGGAATGCAGTGCGACCGAGCCAGCTCTCCCTCCAGCGGCAACCCGATCTGGCTCGCGCCGGCGTAGCAGCCGCCACTGACGACTTGCGCACCCGTTGGAATTCGGGGCCGCTGGAGGGCGGATCTCGATAGGGCGCGTGTGACTGGAACAGTTCACCACGAGGTGAGCGCGCGCCGTGGGTCACGCAACTCCGGCGACCAGAAAGCGCGACTATGGACACTTCACCCGAAAGAAGCTTCAACCCGGTTCCCCGAAGGGACTGCCAGGAAAGGGTTAAGGCCGGGCCAAGAATCGCTGGGGTACGCTGCGACACTTTCCAGTCTCCGTTGAGCGTAGGCTCGCTTCGGAAGGTAGGAGGCAGCCATGAACCAGTATTCCATCGGGCTCGTCATCGCCACGCTCCTCGCGCTCCCTGCCGGAGCGAGCGCACAAGTACAGGTCAAGAAGGGATCCAGGAACTCCGGAACCTCTGTGCATGGGAGCGGCTCGACGCCCGGCGGTTCTAGGGGAGTCGAACAGAACGGCTCAGGGCCCTCTCCGCAGTTGAAGTCCGACCTGGCCGAGGTCCACGCCGCACCGGACTATCAGCCGAAACGGGTTCGGGTACAGAGAGCCGTGGCGGCGGAGCCCGCGACGGTCGTCGCCGCGATCGCGGACGACCAGAAGGCCTCGACCGTCGCGACAAGCCCCGCGGTCGATTCCAACCTCTGCAATCAGGACGAGTTCGACGACCCCGTCAAGGCGATCGAACGCGCCGAGGCGCGGATGAAGGAGTGGAGCGGCTGTCGTCGGTTCTGGTGGGCGACCATCAAGTACGTGGTCCAAGAGAGAAGCCCGAGGACTGCTGGGAAAATCGCGGCTCGTCTGTGTCGATGGAGCGTGCTGGGCGAGTCCTTTGAGGATATCGCGGAACGAACCTCGACGACGCGGACCGCAGTGAGGAACTCTCTGCGGCGCCTACGAGACGAGCTGGACGATCTTCCCGAGATCCAGAAATGCTGGAATGAACAGGTGACCGAACACCAGTCGGCGAGCGGCTCCGTCACGAGCGCGAAGCGTTGGCGCTAGGCAACCACCTACGAGCGTGTCAAACATCGATCCTCGATCCGGCGACCACCGCCCTGCCTCGGAGGACAGCGTGGCATCTGTGAAATGGAAACGATGGAGTCATCTCGGAGGCTGTGCTCTCAGCCTAGTCGCGATCCTGGCCGGGGCTTCGAAGGCGGAGGCGTTCCGAGACTGGAATGACTTCGCCCAATGGTGCGTCGGACAGGGCGGGCGCCCCGTCAAAGCCGGTCCGGGACACGGCCCGCAGTGCTTCCCGGCGGGTCGGCCCGTGGACCCGTATGCCCAACGCGTCGGTAGGTATCGAGACGTCCTCGACGGGGCGGGGGATATGGTCGATAGCGACCTCGATCGCAATCCGCAGACTGAAGACGAACTGAGAGAGCTCCTCGAGACCCTTTCGGATCGATTGTACAGGAGGCTCAACGCCGACGAGGAGCGGAGCGAGTCCGATCGCGCCTGGCTGGATGCGCTGAGCGTTGAACTCTCAAAAGTCGAGAGGGCGACCAGCCGGGATTACAGCTACAAAGAGGACCTTGAGGCGAAGCGGACCGCCGCGGAGTCTGCAGCCGCACAGGCAAGCCGTGACTTGGACGCGGCGACGGGTGCCGCCGTGAGTCTGGAGATTGCGGCCGTGAAGGCGGAAGGAAGATGGTGGAAGGCACGCCGAGACGTCATCGAAATGCTGGCGCTCGTCGTTCCGCGGTCCAGGGACTTCGATCGGTTGCACTCGGCATACGACACCATCGTGGGCTTCACCGTGCCCGACCGCCCGCCACTGGCGCTCGCCGCCGAGCCCGCCTACGCGGTAGGTTCCTGGTTTAAGGCCAGGTTCTACAAGCCCGATCATCTCGGCTACGCCGGACAAGCGGCGCCGCGACTCACCGGTTCGGTCGACGACCGCCTGACGACGATCGAGAGGCTCGTCGCGACCGTGCGCGAGGGAGCTTCGGATCGGGCCGCAGTGCACGAGCGTCTTCAGGCGAAAATTGAGAGGTACGAGAGCTACCGCGAGATCGACGAGAGGCTCGAGGCCGACAATGTGGCGCTGGAGAAAGCCATCGACACCGCCTCCCGCACACGGTTGACGGCGGAGTACAAGCTAGAGGAGGTGAGGGACGGAATCGCGAGATCCGCGAAGGCCGTGTTCGCCTTCTCGGCCGGAGAGTTCGCGCTCAGCAACTTCAAGACCTACGTGGTGATACCTGAGCTGACGCGCATGATCAACGAAGCTTACGGCTTGGTGAAGGCACCCTCGCAGGCAACGCTCGAGCAGATGGTCGCCTCTACTTACCAAGGCAAGACGAAGTATGATCAGTTCGAGAAATTCACCTGGGATGGCGTGGACGCGCGGCAGGACCGGGCTGGCCGCAGGCTTCACCTTTTTCCTCTGATCCGTACCCTCGAGAAAGGGAAACAGGTGAAGGCTCTCCTGCAGAGGACGTGGAACCTCGTCGCTGCCGCAGAACAAGGCGCTGATGATGCCGCGCGCCTGCTCGCAACCGGAACCCCCGGTGCTGGCCAGGAGCTCGCGGACCGGATGTTCGACGAACTCGACGCGAATGCCAAGGCCGAAGCCAAACAGGCCCTCAAGGTAGCGAACATCGGTCCGCCCTACCGGGAGTTTTGGCTCAAGTACTTCGTCAACGAGTAGGGCGCTCGACTGGGGCCGCAATTTGAGAAGCCCACCGGAGTGACGTGAAGGTCAGGTTGCCACGGGGGTGAGAGGCCCGGTACTCCTACCCCTAGGCAGACTTCGGCCCGTGGCTCACCGTGGCCGGGGCACTGGCCACTACCAGGGGATGCAACCGCTTCTAGACCCATCCCCACATCCGACAGAACCCCGAGGGCCGCGGTTCCTCGGCGAGCGCGAACCAGAGCCCGTGCCGGTGAGGTGGCGCGAGCTGGCTCGCAATGTCTGCGAGCGTCAGAGAGGGTACGCAGTTAACGTTGTGGAACCCGAACGAGATGTCTTGGTGACGCGAGCGCCAACCCCGCGGCCATTCCTGCACTGAAGGCATGCAGCTTGCTGGCTACCAAGAGTAGACCGCTTAAGCCGCCAGGAATCGCCCATTACCAACTTGAGAACGGGAGGAAACATGATCCGATTGTCGCGAATGGCGACGCTCGTCCGGTCCAGCACCTACGTCGCGCTGATGGTTCTAGGCGCGTTCGGCTGCGGCCAGAACGGGCCCGGCAACGGTGGTTCGGGCGGAGTGCCGGCGACGGGCGGCACCGGTGGCGCCGCAGGCGCCGCCGGCAAGACGGGCGCGGGAGCTGGCAGCGGTGGCGCAGGCGGCACGCTGGCCACAGGCGGTGCCGGCGGCGGGGGCGTCGGCGGGAGCAACTGCCCGTCGACGCCGACACCGGAGGGGTTCTCTTGCCTTCCCGGCGATCCAAACCTGGGCTGCAAGTACGGCGCGGTGACCTGCTGCGGTGCCAGCTACCCGACGATAGAGCTCACCTGCGAGCAAGACTCGATCGTCCACCGAATGCTGGAGAACCCGTGCACGGCCGACGGGGGCTCCGTCTGTCCGACGGGCGCCGGCGGTGCGGGGGGCGCGGTCGGGGGTGCCGGGGGTGCCGGGGGTGCCGGCGGAGGATGACATACAACTCGGGCGTGAAGCTCCACTTCACTGGCCCAGGGAAGTCTGTGGAGAATGCGTTCATCGAAAGCTCGAACGGACGCTCCGGGACCGGTGGCTGACCGCCGAACCGCTCTATCTCCCCCCCCCCGCGACGTCGTTGTCCTCTACGCCCACGGCATAACCGAGACCCGCAGCGACAGCGGGGCGGGGTTCTGCTCTTCAGGTCACCCGCACGTAGCTCGCGGGCCATGGCTGGTTCGCTCGCCTCTCTTCCCACGGCCAGCGCAAAGTTCGGTGCCGAGCTGTCGGCCCCTGAGGGCCTCCAGGTCCTCCCGGCGGACTCGGATTGAGTTGAGCATCCCCACGCAGGGTAACGCACCCCGCGCGATCAGCTTATAGACCGTGGCAGTGGAGACCGAGAGCTCGTCCGCGACCTCAACAATTCTCAATCTTCGGGATCGTCGGAGTGAATGGTCAAGACAAGGCGGCCCTTTCCCTGAGCGTGGCGCTGAATTGAATGCTCTGGGGCCAGGGCGCGAGCGATCGCGTTCCTTAGCTCCATGAGGGCGCCGCGGTCGAGGCCCGCCTTGGCCGGAATGTGAATGACCATCCGAAATGGCATGAGTAGCTAAGCCAAGTATCACGCTCGAGCGGCCAGGAGCGGCGGGCTATCCGTTGTGCTCGAGATCCGCGTTGCCGTCGATCAAACTGAGGTCGAAGCGGAACGTGCACCCCGCGGGATGATGCCGACTTCCGCGCCCGAGAACGGTCGCTCTGATGCGCGGCGACAGGCTGCCCGTCAGGCATCGGCGGCCCGCAGCCGTTCGAATTCAGGTCCCCTTTTGGGAACTGATCTCGATAACTCGGGTGTGCTTGGAGCGGTTACCAGCGCGGGGTCTTCCAACTCGGGTCACGCATGGCGTCTGACAGCCAGCCCGGTGACAGAGGCGACGAGAGGTGACCTGCCGTGAGGAGGCCTACTCCACGGCTCCCTGCCGCGGCTCCTCGACGGCCTGATCGGCGGCTCCCACCGACGGTGACTAGACGCATGGTCTCCGTCTCCGACTCCACGAATCTCTCCATTCCCGCTGCCCTGATCTCCTCGCCGGCTCCGGTAAGTACGGGTGGCGCATCGCCGGCATCTGCCCTTAGGCTCCAGCTCTCCTTCGCTCAGACGGACGATGAGTACGCGGTCGCAGAGCTCACGCGCATTCTCAAGCGGATCGCCGGCCGCGATGTCGGCTGATGCTACGTCGACCGGTCTCCGAGCCGTCATCTACGCGCGCGTGTCATCTCTGGCACAGCGCGACCGACATACGATCGCTTCCCAGCTCACCACGCTCCCTGCGTTCGTCAGCGCGCGCGGCTGGAGGCTCGTTAAGCCCGCCGAGACCTACGTGGATGATGGCCGCACGGCTAAGGAAGGGTTTCTCGGCAAGCGAGCGGCCTTCACGCGCCTCATCCACGATGCCTCTCTGGGCATGTTCGACGTCGTGGTGGTGGTCGACCTCGACCGGCTAACCCGATCCGAAGACCTCCAGGAGCGGGGCGAGGTCCTGGGAGCGTTTCAGCGCGCCGGCGTCCAGTTGGCTGTGTCCTCCACAGGCCAGATTTTGGACCTTCGGTCGTCGGTCGGAGATCTCATGTCGAGCCTCGGAACCTTCTTTGCAGCCGAGGCCAATCGAAAGCACCGCGAGCGCATCCTTCGTGGGAAGGACGAGGCCATCCGCAAGGGTAGGAAGCCCGCAGGGCCAACGCCCTTCGGCTACCTCTACAATCGCGAGACCTCTACTTGGAGTGTCGATCCCGAGCTAGGTCCGGTCGTCGTCGAAATCTTCACGCGAGTAGCTGACGGCGAGACCTGTGAGGCCATCGCGCGCGACCTCCAGGCGCGCGCGGTCCCGCGTGCACGACCGAGCAAGTCCGGTCGTCGGGCGCCCGGCGTCTGGATCCGTGAACGTGTCCACCAGATCGCTCGCGCTCGTACTTACCTGGGCCGCTGGCTCGCCAATAAGGCACGTGGTCTCGCGATTTCCGTGCCCCGAATTGTAGATGACGGTCTCTACTCCCGAGCAGACTCGGCCCTGCTTCGCGCGGGGCGGAGGGGACAGGTCCGAAATCCCCACCAGTACCTTCTTCAGGGTATCTCGACTTGCGGCGCGTGCGGTGCGCCGATCGGTTGCTCATCGAGCGGCTCGTGGCAGACGCGTGCTGGCACCCGACGCAACTTTTACTATGTGTGCTCGCGGCGGCGGCGTCCCAAGCCGTCCGAGCGTGCTTGCGACTTGCCGATGTTTCGATCGGAAGCCGTCGACACGAAACTCTGGGAGGCGCTCTTAACCGCAGTCATCCGAGAGGACCACCTCGAACGCGCGATCGCCGAGCGTGAGAAAGAAGTCGAGGAGGGCCCAGACCCGAAAGACGTGCGGCGGCTGGAGGCCCGACTCAAGCACCTCGTTCGCGCCGAAGAAGTTCTCCTCGAGCGCTTCCGCCGCGGCCTCATCACTGAATCCATTCTCGATAAGGAGCTCATTCGGTTCTCGACGGACCGCGCCGCTGCGAAAGAGGCGCTCGACGCTGCCAAGGCTGCCTCGAAGGAGCGCGCCTGTCGGGAACAGGGGGCGAAGGCACTGAGCGCAGCCGTCGATGATCTCCGCGAGAAGCTCAGATTTGCGACACCGGAGGATCGTCGGGACATCTTCCGGGCCATCGTGGCCAAGGACGAAAGTGCCGTAAAAATCGGGCCCTCGCGCATCGAAGCCCGACTGTTGCTCGCTTCTCCGGCCAGTCCTGTAGTTGGTCAGGTGTACACAACTGATTGTTACTAGCCCATGCATCCGCCGGGGCGGCGGCGGGGAGGAATGTCAGGTTCGTCTCGCGGTGGCCCGCCCGCTCGGATACGTCGGCGACAGCAGGGCTGCAGCCCCGCTAAATCGCGGCGCTGGGGAACGCCGCGGACTGGCAATTCGCCTAATCGCAGCCGTGAGCCTGGGCCGGATCAAGGAATCGAGGGCGCCGCCTGCGCTCGAGACCGTGGTGCGCGCTTACTGGTACCCGCCCGTGCGGGAGTCAGCGCGCAAGGCCCTCGAAGTGATCGATGGGCGCGCCGCCTACGCCGCGATCGTGCAGGAGGAAGACTTGTCGTTCACGCTCCAGTTCTACGCGTACCAAATCGTGGACGGACAGTTTCGAAACTGCCTGGCTGATCCGAACCATCGGGGGCCAAGGGTTGCTTGCGTTGGACGGCACGCTGTCGACGGCCAGCACCGGGCTGCGGCCCTGGGGAATTGAACCCCTTTCACGCAGAACGGAATCCAGTCGGCATTGCGCGGACTTGCGACGGACAATGCGGAAACTTCGAGGTTTCGACTCTTCCGGCTCGCTCCGCTCCGCACCGAACTACAGCATCGAAATCCGTGTCGACCGACAACCGACTGACAATAGCGTGACGACGCTCGAAAGGCGCAGCGCACACCGGAGGAAGTCGAGTGAGTGAAATCGTTGCCGCCAGCCCAATGCGGAATGCGAATCCCGCGGGCGTTGCAGTTCCTGACTGATCTACCGCCATCCGCACTCCCTCACGGGTTCATTCCACCCGAAGTCTCGATCACCTGTCCGGTGACCCACCTCGCGTCGCCGGACGCCAGAAATGCGACCACGTCAGCGACGTCCGACGGCGCGCCGATGCGGCCCAGGGGAGTACGGGCGATGATGCCTCGACGAGCTTCCTCATTAAGGGCGGCGGCTTTCAACATGTCGGTCTCTACAGCCCCCGGTGCCACAGCGTTCACCGTGACCCCCTTGGGGCCCAGTTCTGCGGCCCAGATTCGCGTGAGCGCCTCGAGCGCGGACTTGCTGGCCGCGTATACCGATGCGCCCGCCAGCATGCGCGTGGCGGCGAGGGAGCTGACGTTGATCACGCGGCCTTTCCCATCGGGGAAGCGCGCAACCGCGGCCTGGGTCGCGAAGATCGGGCCGGACACGTTCAACGCAAAGCTCAGCTGGACGAGGGCCTCATCGACCGCCTCGAGGGGGGCGAAGGCCGCGGCAGCGGCGTTGTTGACCAATATGTCGAGACGACCAAATTCGCGGACGGTCGCCTCGACGAGCGCTCTCGCTTCCGTGGGGCTGCTCATGTCGGCGCGGAGCGCCTTCGCCCGCCCGCCCATCGAACGGATTCGGTCGGCCAGAAGGTCCGCCTCCCCGGCTGACTTCGCGTAGTTGATCGCAACCGCAGCCCCATCCGCAGCCAATCGCTCTGCGATTGCCGCCCCGATGCCACGTGCCGCGCCGGTGACGAGCCCGACCTGCCCTTCGAGTCTCCTCACCCGAGCACCCTCCCTTCCGCCTTCTTCGCGAGTGTCTTGGCCATCATCTTTCCCATCATCTTTCGCGACACGCCGTTCGGGATGAGCGCAGCCATCACCCGATTCATCCGTCCGGACAAATGGCTCGAGCGATTCTTCCGCAGCGCAGCCAGTCCTTCGAGCACACACTGCTCTACGGTCATCGGTTTCATGGGCATGGTGTCTGGGTCCAGCCCGAACTTGTCGATGATGGCCGTTTGCGTGGGCCCCACGACCAGCACCGTCACGTTCACGCCGAGCGGCAGCAACTCGATATGGAGCGATTCGCCGAAGCTTTCGACATAGGCCTTGGCACCGCTGTCGTTCGCCACGTACGGAATGCCGTGCCTGGCACCCATGGCCCCGCAGAGCACGATTCCGCCACGACCGCGTCTGGCGAGTTGCCGACCAAAATGGTGGGCGATTTCGAGGTGCGCGAACGCGTTGAGCCGCAGAAGCCGGGTGAGCTCGTCCCGATCTTGTTCGAGGAACCGCCCCGGGGTTGCAGTGCCCGCGTTGGACACAACGAGGCCGATGTCCAACCCCTGCGTCGCCTGCGCGAGCGCATGAAGAGCGCCGTCCTGGGAGAGATCTGCCACCACAGCGCGGTACTGCGCGCCGAAGGTCTTTGCATTTTCGCGGCCGACCTCTTCCAAGAGCGCTTGCCGCCGCGCCACCAGGACAGTGTTGATGCCCGAAGCCGCGAGCTGCCGCGCGAACTCCCTGCCTATGCCGGACGAGGCGCCGGTGATGAGCGCCCAGGGGCCAAATGTGTTTTTGTCGACCAAAGAGCTCACGTGTCCCTCCTGAGGTGTGAGGTGGTAGTTCCAAGCCGGCGCGAGGGCGGACGCAGGGACCACGAGGCGAGGACCACCCCGGCGAGCATCAGAGGCACGACGACCGTCGAAGCACTGTCGCCCGTGACCGCGCGGGATATCCCTGCTCCGGTGAGGTCGAAGATCATCCCGGCGTACGCCCACTCCTTGAGGCGCGAGAGGCGGGGCGCGGCGATCACGATGGCGCCCAAGACCTTCCACGTCCCCAGGATGGTGAGGAAGTACGGCGGATAGCCGAGGTGAGCCATGTCCTGGGCGATGTGGCGCGCTCGGATCAGATTGCCAATCCCTGGCACGATGAAGGCGAGGACCGCCAGAGCGGTGGTGAGCCAGTAGAACGCCCGGCGGGGCCTGGCCCACCGTGAAGGCGCTCGTTTCAGTCCTGGCGCCTCCGCGGTCCCGCGAGGAGCTGGCGCGAGTGGTCGTCTGGTTTCGAGCATGAATGCAACATGCGCCAACGATATGAATGCGCCCAATCGATGTATTTCATCCTCAGTATGGTGTATTTCGATGACCATGCTCGACACGCTCGACGCCTCAAATCTCGTTGCGCTTCACGTGCTGCTCGAAGAGCGTCATGTCACGCGGGCGGCCCGCCGCCTGGGCATCACGCAGTCGTCGATGAGCCATCGCTTGACGCGCCTGCGCGCCACGTTTCAGGACCCGATCTTCGTGCGCTCCCCCCAGGGCTTGCTGCCGACGCCGCGCGCGCAGTCGATCGCTCGGCCCTTGGCAGAGGCGCTCCGCGCGCTGGAGACGGTGGTCGCTCCCTCGAAGCCCTTCGACCCCGCCACCAGCCCGTTCGCCCTCACCATCGCGCTCCCCGATGTTCTTGCGCCGCTCGCGCCGCGCCTGATCGCTGGGCTGACCGCGGAGGCGCCCTTGCTCGATCTGCGCCTGGCACCGGTCGGTCCGTCATTGTCCGACGCGCTCGGCAAGGACGAACCAGCGCTGGCGCTCGCCCCCTCGGGGCTCGTCAGCGGCTCGGTGATGACCCGGGCCCTCGGCGAGGTGCGCTTCGGAGTGGTCGGAAGAAGAGGACATCCCGCTCTGGGTCGGGCGCTCACTACCGAGCGTTGGCTCGCGTACGGACATGTGGTCACCCGCTTCGGAAACACTCAGACCAACTCGATTGAGGCCGAGCTCGCTCGGCACCACCTGCGACGTCGTGTAGGGCTGGAAGTGCCCTCCTTCCTGGCCGGTCTCTTCGTTCTGCCAGGCTCGGACCTGCTGATGAACGCACCCCTTCAACTCGTGGAGGAGGCGGCGACCCGGCTGGACCTCATCACGCGCGAAGCCCCCATTCGCCTGCCCCGGGTGCGCGTCTCCCTCTGCTGGCATGCGCGCTTTCAACGAGACCCGGCGCACCGATGGGCACGGGAGCGGGTGTTTCAGTTGGCGTTACCGGTCTTCCACACCATCTGACGCGGGTGTCTGGGCGGCGCCGGCTGCGCCGCCCGCACCTTCGTGGGCTGTAAACACCTTCACCACGTTGATTCTGTCCGCGTTCGCCATCGAGAGTCCGCTTCCTGACGCAGCCTTATCGACCCTGTTATGCACGATCGAGTGGTCATCGAAACGTCCGGTCCCGGCTTGAGAAACCGAGAGCGTGGTGATCGCGGTCTCGGCCGGGACTCGACACGCTTCTCGCCGCACACAGAGGAAGGACTCGCCGCCTCCATCGATCGGAACGGCAACGGCATTCAGGTCCGGAAGGTGAAGTAGGCTGCGCCGACCAGACACAAACCCGCCCAAAGGTAGTCGAGCTTGATCCGTGGGAACGCGGCCATCGCGGTCGATACGGAGCGCGGCTGGCCCGTTCACGCCGGCGACGCCCACTTCCACGGCAGCGTGCTCGACGCGGCGACGCCTTCGCGTCACCCTGGGCGCTCGAATGAATCGAGCGGTTCGTTTCGGTCGACACCAGCGCGTTGGGGAGAACCACGCAAGGCTCGCCGAGCCGGCGAAGAAACACGACGTCACGCTCTTCGGTGCGCATGACCCCGTCGAGCTCGAACGGATGCGTACAGCTGGCGGCAAGCTCCAGGCGCTCTACGCCCAGTCCGCCTGATACGAAAGACCAGCACGAGGCCTGGCCCATGAATAGGCCGATCGGCCTATTGGTCCCCTTCACGAACTCGCCCCACAGTTGCCTCTCGACCGTCGATTCGATCACGCGCCTACCGCCGGGCGCTGTCTTTGAAGAGTAGGCCGCGCGGTCGGTACGAACGCACGGACGAAAGACTGAATAACGTTCTTTTCGGGTACTTCGTCCCCCAACAAGGAGCTACCCATGAAGGCCACGGCCCGGAGTCTCTGTAACGGTCTCTTCTTGCTCGGCCTCATGGGCCTGGGCGCCTGTGGATCGTCGAGCAGAAGCGGGGGAGCCACCGGGGCAGGAGGCGGCCCTCCCAGCTCCGGCGGGGCGAGGTTGGCGATCTATGAGTTGTACGGTGTCAGGGAACACTTGCTAAAAGCAAGTGATGAAGTCTTTCACTCCGGCAATCGCGGCAGCGTCACCGCGGTCGGCGTCGCGCCCGGTCGGGCAGGTAAGAGCAGTAGAGGCCCGTCCGCACCGCGCGCTCCAGGTGCTCGCCGAGCGCGGGGGCGGCGTCGCCGATCCGCCGGACGGCATCGTCGAGGCGCCGCTTGACCGCGACCCGGGCTCGCTCGCTGGCCCGGCCGGTGCGTCGAGAACGGCCGCCCTTCCCGACCGCGCCGAGCAACTGAGATTCGAGAGCGTCTGCCTCCGACCGCGCACGCTCGACCCGCGCGGGGTCGTTCCAGTGCTCCGCCTCCGCCAGCTCGGCGTACAGCTCCGCGAGACGCGCTTGGTACTCCGCACGGGCGCGCGCGTCGAGAATCTCGCCGGCGTCGCCCGGGTCCACGTGGTCTCCACTTGACGCGAGGTCCAGCACGTGGACCTCGCGTCCTGGTTGGGCGAGGAGTAGGGACAGATACTCCATGCCCTTGCTTTCCTTCATTCGGCAGGTCGTGCCGAGACCGCGGACGAGCCAGCCAGACGTATCCTGCGATATCTCGATCGATTCGACTGGACCCGCCGGGGAATCGCCGGAAACGTGGCGTGCCGGGATCGCGCGCAAAAGGGCTTCAACCCGCTGCGCGAAGCCGAGGCCGAGGGACCGGGCGATCGAGAGCGCCTCGCCGAGCGGCTCGGTCACGCCGGGCCCGTCGCTCGGTTCAGAGAGCAAGATCTCGGCCCACTCGAGGTGGAGGCGCGCCTCCATGGGGCGGGCGTTCATCGCCCGCAGGACTGTGGCGGCCTGCCGGTAACAGCGGTGGGCCTCGTCCCGGCGGCCGAGGGCGGCGGCCAGGAGCATCAGGGCCCGGTCGATGCTGTCGTCGCAGGCAAACCCGGCCATGGCCACCACCGACAGACGGCCCTGATGGTCGAGGAGCCATTCGCGGAGCGGGGCGGCCCAGGTGCGATCGCCGAGGCGCCAGGCCAGCTCTGCCGCCCATGCTCCCATGCCGACGTTCTGGTGCGCGACCACCTTGGAGGGCGACGTGCGCGCGAGGTTGGCTCGTGCGGCGTCGAGTTCCCCGAGTCTCAGGTGTACGAGGGCGGCGATGACCTCGCGGTAAGGCGGAGGGCTCCGCGCCGCGTACTCGAGTAAGGTCCCCCGCTCCCGTTGAAGCGCCTCTTCGTTACCGCTGGCGCGCAGGGTGAACAGTCGGTGCCCGAGGAGACACGCAGCCGGCGCCTCGTCCCGTCCGCCGCGTCCACCTCGTCGAGTCTCCGCCAGCGCGGCGTCCTGATCTGCAAACCTCCCCTCGAGGAGCGCGAACATCGCCCGTAGCATCGCCGTGGGCCACGCGCCGAGCGGCGAGCCGAGGCGAACGGCGTTCGTCTCGTAGGCGAGCGCGTGGGCCCGGCTCCCCTCGACCTCGCCCCGTTCGAGGAGGTCGAAGACCAGGCGGAGGCGGGAGCGAAGAGCGACGATCGGGTTCTGCAGCACCTCGGCGAGCCGAAGCGCTTCCTCGTTGAGGACGCGGCGCTCTTCCGGGGGCGCGAAAGGGGCGAGCGTCGAGCCGACGGCGTGGAGGACGTCGAGCCTGGTCCGGTCGTCGAGCGATTCCGACAGGGCGAGCGCCTCGCGCGCCATTCGGATCGGTCGGGCCGATTCGGGCGCCGGCGTCAGGGCTCCGGCCAGGCGTGAGAGGAGCCGGGCCCGCAATCCAACCTCGGCCTCGTCCAAGCCCGCCAGCGCGTCTTCGATCAGAGCGACGAGCACGGCGTCCGTCTCGCCGAACGTGAAGGACAGACCGTAGGTCAGGGTGGCACGCGCCATCAGGGTCGAGGAGCCGAGATCGCGCCCGAGCGCGGCGGCCTGGCGGCAGGTCTCTCTCCCCACGCTCGCCTGCCCACCGAGGATCTGTGCCTCTCCGAGCTGGCGCAGGAGCTCGAAACGTAATGGACTGTCGTCGGGCGAGACGACCTCGAGCGCCCTTCGCGCCAGGGCCCCCGCGACCTCGTAGGCCATGCGCCCGCAGGCATCCTCGGCCGCGACGACGGCGGCGCGGGCTGCCCGCCCGGTGTGCTCCGGCCCCGCTTCGAAGAGGTGACGCGCGATCTCGACCGGGTTGCTGGCGATGCCTTCGGCGATCACCAGATGCAGGCCGGCCCTGCTAGCGGCCGGAAGACCGCGATGCAGCGTCGCGGCCAGGATCCCATGTGAGAATGCGAAGGCTTGCTCGTCGCGCTCGACCAACACGCCGAGCTCGGCGGCCTGTCCGAGCAACTCCTTGACCTCGCCCGCTGGATGGGCGCTCACCTTCGACAACGCACTCGCCGTGAATTCGCGGCCGAAAACGCTGGCGATCTCCAGAAGGGCCTTCAGCGTCGCAGGAAGCCGCCCCAGGTGGTCCCGGACCGCCGTGTGAACGCTCGACGGGATCGTGACGGTCGCGTTCTGGCCGCGGGCACGCTGCTCGGCCACGAGCCCGAGAACCTCGCTCAGAAAAAGCGGGTTGCCTTCGGTCACCTCGTGGATCCTGGCCAGCGTGTCCGGATCGAGGATCACTCGCGTCTTCAGGGTCGCCAGCGCCGAGGTATCGTCGGGCCCGAGGCGTCGTGGCGCGACCAACTGCGCCCGCCCGACGAGCGGCGCGAAGAGACTGCTCGTCGCGGGCGCAATCTGGGCTTCGACGGGCCGATAGGTCCCGACGATGAGGACCGCGGTGTCGCGCAGGTGGCCAACGATGAAAGACAAGAGCTGCAGTGAGGACTCGTCGGCGGCGTGCAGATCGTCGAGGACCATCAGGAGGGGGCGATCGCTCGCGAGGTCGCTCAGGTAGCCCAGCACCGCATCGAACAGAACGAACCGGCCTTCTGGCGAGCTCGCGGGCGCGGCGCTTCGGGCCGCCAGCTCGGGCAACATCGGGGCAAGATCCGCCGGAACCGCCACGGCCGGGAACTGGCGGCGGAGCGCGCGGAGCACCTGGATCCACATCCAGTAGGGGGGCGCCCCGCCGTCCTCCCAGGCCCGCCCCCAGGCGACCGCGGCGTGGCCGGCGGCGCTTTCGGCCACCGCCTCGGCCAGCCGCGTCTTGCCGATGCCGGGCTCGCCGACGATGAGGACCAACCCGCCGTCTCCGTGGAGAAGGTCTTCGACCGCCCGGGTGAGCTCGGCGACCTCGGCGTCGCGACCGACCAGAGGGCTCCGCGCCCGCATGCCGCTCCCACTATACGCGGGCGTCAGAGCGAGAGGGCATCGGAGTTGGCGACCAGGGTTGGGTCCGACCGCCAGGGGGCCTCGCGCGCGTCGACGTAGAGCTCGATCAGGTTGCCGTCCGGGTCGACGACGTAGAGGCCTTGGCTGACGCGATGGTCCAGCGCCATGACGACCGGCGTTCCGACCGCCTCCAGTTCCCGCTTCGCGGACGACAGTTGGTCGACAGCGTCCCCGATCTTGAGCGCCAGGTGATGGAGCACGGTGCCGCCTTTCCTCGCCGCCGCAACGTCGCTCTCGACCAGGGCGATATCGTGATGGGTCCTCCCGGTCGACAGAAAGACGGTCATGCCCTCACCGAAATCGCGCCGCGTGACCTCTCGCAGCCCCAGGCGCTCGTAGAATGGGAGGGCGCGCTCGAGGCTTCGCACCCTCAACATGACATGGCCGACCTTCTCGACGCAGATCATTTGTGGGCTCCGTCCTTGCGCGCGGCCTCGTGGGCGTTCTTGACCAGTCGGTTGACGTCCTGCCTGTAGGCATCGCGATCGATCTGGAGCCCGTGCATGAGTGTGCTTCCAAAGCGGGTGAGGGCCGCCATTCCGATGGCCTCCTGGATCTCCTGATCGCTGGCCCCGTTGAGGCGCGCCATCTCGGTATGGAACAGGACACAATAGTCGCAGGGGATCTGCGCCGCGACCGCCAGTCCGAGCAGCTCCTTCGTCTTGCAGCTGAGGGCGGTCTTGGGATTCATCTCCAGCGCCTTGGTCTGGTCCCACCAGCCTGGCAGCAGCAGCCGCGGGATGTGGGCGATGAAGGTCGGCACGAACCCCAGGGTGTGCTGAACCTCGGCCGTGGTTGCCGCAGCAGGGTCTTCGGCGCGTGCGTCAGACGCGAGCGCCAGGGTTCCGAGGATTGCGGTCGCGAGTACGAGGGTCTGGATCTTCTTCATGAGATTCTCCTTTGTTCGGGTCTCATGAAAGAGGCGTTACCTCCTGGGGAACAAAGTGTTACCCGAGAGATCGGCTCACGCGGTGCGAGAGCGCGACCGGTGTTCGCCCCGTGGTGACGCGGGTGGGACGAGCGCCGCCGGCGCACGCGCGGTCAACCAGTCGACGAACGTCCGGACCGGGGGCGGTACGAGCTCCCGCTCGAGATAGACGACGGCGATGCGGCCCTCCGTGCGAAGGACCCCGGGCATGACCAGGACCAGCTCGCCGCGCGCGAGCTGGCCCTGTACCGCGAGGCTGGGAACCATCGCGATCCCCAGTCCGCGTTCCGCGGCGCCGACCAGCATCGCCGGGCTGTTGGAGAAGAACGCGCCGTCGAGTTGAATCTTCCGGGCCCCGGCGCTCCAGTGCGTCTCGGGGAGCTCGCCCCGGGCGAAGCCCATGAGGCAGCGGTGCGCTCGCAGATCGCGCGGCGATGTCGGTGTGCCGTGCGCCGCCAGGTAGCCGGGGGAGGCGACGGCCAGGAATTCGAAGCGCGCGAGCGTACGCCCGACCAGACCCGACTCGAGGTGGCGGCCTGCTCGCAAGGCGACATCGTAGCCCTCGCGCTGGAGATCGACGTGCCTGGTCGACAGATGGGTCTGGAGACGTATCTGCGGGTAGGCGGCGGCGAAGTCGGCGACGAGGTCGAGGAATGGGGAGCTGACGATGGGCGGCAGCGCCACCCGGAGGTTGCCCCGGACCGTGGCGTCGTCCTGACGGATGCTCGCTTCGGCCTGCTTCACGGCGTCGAGCGCGATGCGCGCGTGGCGGTAGAGGGTCTCGCCAGCGTCGGTGATCGTCAGCGCGCGGGTCGTGCGACGCAGGAGGCGTGCGCCCAGCCGCGCCTCGAGCCTGGCCAGGCGACGACTAAGGGTCGCCCGGGGCACGCCCAGCTCGGCCGCCGCGCGAGAGAGCGACCCGGCCGCGACGGTCGCCGTGAAGGCGACGAGCTCGGCGTTCTCCAGCGGTTCTCGCATTTGGATCAAATCCTAGCAGCTGATGCTGATTCCGCGGTCATTGTCGCGGCTGCCGGCGTCTCTCAGATTCTCTTTTGCCATGACGAATCACGACGTCGACCGGTCGGGGAGGCTGGTTCTCGACCCCAAGCGGTTTGGACCGTGGGCGCTCATCACCGGTGCCTCGGCGGGGATCGGCCGGGAGTTCGCGCACCAGGTGGCCGCGCACGGCATCAACCTGGTGTTGACCGCCCGGCGGGGCGCCGCCCTGGACGAGCTCGGCCAGGAACTCTCGGGCCGACATGGCATCCGGTACCGCGCGGTTCCGCTGGATCTCACCCGGGAGGACGCGCTCCAGACGCTGGTCACCGCGACGGACGCGCTCGACGTGGGCCTGGTGATCTCGAACGCGGGCGACGCCGTCCCGGGCGCGTTCCTGGCGACGCCGCGCGAGGACCACCTGGCTATCGTCCGCCTCAACGTGCTCGGTCACCTGGAGATCGCGCATCACTTCGGTCAGCGCCTGGCCGCACGGCGCCGTGGCGGCTTGATCCTCGTCGGCGCGCTGGGGGCTTCGCGGGGCGTCCCATTCATGGCCAACGCTGCGGCGACCAAGGCGTACGTGCACAGTCTCGGCGAAGCGCTGCACATCGAGTTAGGCAAGCAGGGCGTCACCGTCACCGTCTTGATGCCCGGTCCCACCGATACCGAGGCGCTCGCCAAGCTGGGCGTCGAGAACCCGCCCATCAAACCGCTGAGCGTCCAGCAGTGTGCGAGCGAGGCACTGGCTTCGCTGGCGGCGGTCCGCGCGCGCGTCGTCCCCGGCCGCCTCTTGCGCCTGATGTTCAGCCTCATCCCGGCGGGGGTAACGCGCCGGCAGACAGCGCGGATGTTCGAGGCCGCGCTGAAACCAGGACCTTCGACGTGAGTCCCACGGAGAAGCCAATCTGCCTGATCACGGGCGCCACGGAGGGCGTCGGCCGGGCGACGGCTGTGGCGCTGGCGAAACGGGGCTTCCTGATCGTTCTCGCAGCGCGCGACTCCGCCAAGGCCGAAGCCGTCAAGGGGGAGATCGCCGGCGCGGCCGCCGGCGCCGAGGTCGACTCCATCGCTGTCGACCTGGCTTCACTGCGTTCGACGCGCGTCTTGGCCGAGACCTTCCGGCGTAGATACCCGAGGCTCGATGTCCTCATCAACAACGCGGGGGTCTTCTTGCCCGGTCGAACGGAGACGGAGGATGGGTTCGAGGCGACCTACCAGATCAATTACCTGTCCCACTTCTTGCTGACGAACCTCCTCCTCGACGAACTGCGAAAGAGCACACGAGGGCGGATCATCAACCTCAGCTCAAGCGTATACGCGGTCGGGAAGTTCGACCCCAACAACCTCCACGGCGGAAAGAAGTTCTCCGTCCTCGGGACCTATGCGGCGTCGAAGCTGTTCATGCTCATGTTCACCCGCGAGCTCGCCATACGGCTCGCGGGCACGCGTGTCACGGCGAACGCCGTGCATCCGGGAATCGTCCGCACGCGCATGATGTTTCGGGCTCCAGGTGCCTTTCGGCTCCTTTCTTACCTGTCGCTGCCGTTTTCCATTTCCAGCGAGAATGCCGCCCGGACGTCGATCTACCTGGCGTCGTCCCCCGACGTCAGCGCTGTCTCGGGAGAATACTTCACCCGCTCGCGGAGAACCGAGGCCAGGAACCGGTTCGACACGCCCGAGAACCGAGCGCTCCTCTGGGACCTCAGTCTCCAGTCACTGCGCCGGAGCGAGCACATCGAGCGTCAGGCGGGATGAGCGATGCGCGTTCATCATCTCGATTGCTGCACGATGTGCCCGCGTGGACGGGCGGCGGTGAACGGGGAAGGCAGATTGGGCGAAAGGTCGAGGCTGGTCTCTCACTGCGTGCTGCTCTAGACCGACGCGCACGGGCTGGTGCTGGTCGACACCGGAATCGGCGTCGACGACGTCCGGGACACCCGCCGGTTGGGCTCCTTCTTCGCTCGGGCCATGGCCATCGACGCCACCAGGTCGCAGATGCCCGCGTTGCCACAGATCGAAGCTCTCGGATTTCGGCGCGACGACGTCCGACACATCGTCCTCACCCACGTCGACTTCGACCATGCAGGAGGGCTCCCCGACTTCCCGCAGGCGAAGGTCCACCTGCACGCCGCCGAGAAGGAGGCCGCGCTCGCCCGCGCGACCATCAAGGCGCGGACGCGCTATCGGTCCGCGCAGCTGGCGCACGGGCCAGTCTGGGAGACGTACGACGGATCTGGCGAGCCCTGGCGAGGCATGCTCGCCGTCCGGCAACTCGCGGGGCTCCCGCCGGAGATCCTCGCGCTGCCGCTGGGAGGCCACTCGCGCGGGCACGCCGCCATCGCGGTCGATACCGGCCACGGCTGGCTCGTTCATGCCGGCGACGCTTGCTTTCACCGCAGCGTCGTCCAGCGCGGTGACGCTTCCGGTACACCTTGGGGGCTCCGGTGGATCGAACGGCTCATCTCGGTCGACTACCGGCGCGTCAGGGAGAATCACGCGAGGCTCGCGGAACTGGCAAGGCACCACGACGTGACGGTGTTCAGCGCGCACGACCCCGTCGAATTCGAACGACTACGCGCAGCGACCGAGCGGATCCAGCTGCGCGCGCGCTCTGCGTGATGCTGCGGCCAAAAGCAGCCTTCAGCCGTCGGCTCCCGGGGCGGCGCGGTCTTCCAGGGATCCGGTCCGGGATCGCGTCCACCTGCTGCGCGTCCGAGGCGCTCGATGAAGTGGGGCCAACCAACGGCGTGCTTCCGGGCCTCGCCAGCCGTCAACCCGCTGTGTTCGAGGGGCACGCGGGTACCGCTGCCGTAAGGCGCCAGCGTGATGACCAGACGCGTGGCGCCTGGCGGCATCGCCGCGTTCCCCGCTTCACCGCAGGCGATCTCGATCAGGGTCGGCCGCTCCACGCGAACGAAGTGCCCGCGAATAAGGACGCCGTTGATGTCGACCGAGAAAATGCCTCCATCGCTCGCCTCGAGCCGCGCAGCAGGTGGCCGCGATCGGACCACCTAGCCCGGCCAAGAAGTGGCCAATCTCACGTGCGTCGTTCTCGGCGTTGCGCAGCGCCCTCTGACCAGGAGCCCGATTGACGCCAACGACCACCGCTACAGTCCAGAGGCTCATGCGTGTGCAAAGTCTGAGCGCGAGTCGTGCTGGCCGCAACCGTTTTAGACCGATGCGAACCGCGAACAGGTTAGCGCTCCGCGGGCGCCTTGACTCCCCAGGTGTCGAGACGGGGGGCCATGTACTTGACCAGCCGGTCGTAGTAGCCCCACTCCTTCTGCATCCCAGAGGTGCTGAACTCGTCTCGACTTCGCCGCGCGAAGGTCCAGATGGCCTCTACATCAGTGCTGGTGATCTTCTGTGCGTAGAACCTTCTGGAGGTCTCGCCCATGAAGTCGAGCCCTACGAGGCCATCGTCTGGGTCACGAAAGAGTACCCCGAGGATGATCCGAGCCATTCGGGACTCGTTCGTTTCTTGACCCGACGCGATCCCAGCGAGGGTTCGAAGCGAACTGCTACCGACAAGGATGCGCGGGTACTTTGCGCACTTTTCCAGCTCCACGGCTCGGACAGTCGCGGAAGAATACAGCTGTCCCTCGTTTCGAAGCCCGAACCCGATGTCGATCGCGCCGCGGACTGGCGATCCGTCTCTCAGATTGACGAATAGGGCGATGATTGAAGCCGCCACGATCGTGTTGAGTGGAATCAGCGGATTAGTCACGCTGCTCCCGAGAGAGCTCTCAAGGAAGATGCTGTCAGAGAAGCCGGTGACAGCCACGTCGACAGCACCGATGAATTGAGACATCGGAGGTCCGTTCGGCCCAAGCGGCTCGCGATATAGATCTGGCCGTGCGGGTCTTATTCGATTGAAGTAGTCCTCGATGGGCCTCACCAGCGTTCCTCTCCGGCCGACCACCCTGGAAAAACGTCTGGCGATCTCCTCCTGATCTACGGTGGGCCTGTCGCCTATGGCCAACAGTTCCCGTCGATATCCCATCAGGTCTAGAAAGGCGATTACCCATACTGCCGCTTGGTTCTGCTGTCCCGGGGGAGCGTCGGAGGTTCTGCCCTTCCCGCGAGGTCGGGATGTCTTTGCCATGGGCTGACTGGACGTCACGCAGCCAAGAGGTCGCGATAGCCGCCGAACCCTCGTGCCTCTAGCACGTTGATGAGATCGCGGGCTGCACGAACTATGTCGGCACGCTCCGACGCCAGAGCGAGTTCGAGAAGAGCCCGTGCTTCCGCCGACCACATCGTCGGTTCCCACTGGTTGACTTCCACTTCGACCATCGCCGCCAGACAAGCTACCGCTTCCTTCGGGTGTGTCTTGGCCGCTTCAGCCAAGGCCTCGACCACGATAAACCCCGGGTCGACCGGACCGATGGACTTCAGCACCTCCGAGAGCTGTGCCAGGCGCCAATCGAGATCCAGCCGCTCGGCTTGCATCCACCAGGCGAATGCCGAGAGTTCTTTCGAGTGATCAGCCGGCGTCCGAACTCCGGCTGCAAGACGCCCTCGCCACAGTGCCTTCATGCGAGCGACGACCTGTTCTTCGATCGGTTCGGTGCCGCCCAGGTTTCGGCCGATGAGATCGAGAGCTTCGTTCCGGAGGTTCTCAGAGGCCACCTCGAAGAATCGGGCAACCACAGAGCCATCATCCAGCCCCTGCTCCCCGCGCCAGTACAGGCCCATGATGTGCTGGACGATCGGATCGCCGTTAAGCGACTTCCGAACCGGGCCCTTTCGGCCCTCCTTAAGGTCCTCGACTGCTCGACGGTACTGGCTCTCTAGCAGTGGCCATGGGGCAGCTCCACGGCCATAGCCGAGGTAAGTCTCCCAAGCGGCCTCCCTGAGCACGGCGTCGCCGGGTGCCGACGGGAACACGTTCTCCAACCTCGCCGTGACCCAGGCCTGGTCGAGGTAGTAGAGATTCGAGAGTCGCCAGCCGTAGACGGCCCGGATTGTTGTCGAGGGGTCGCGAGCCGAATCGAGGTGCTGATCGAGAACGGCGCGGACTTCGGGCATGTCTGAAAAGTCCCCTGGCTCGCGCGGTTGGTTCCGTCTGACCCACAGGGCGTAGTCCACCACTGCATGCATGCCTTCGCCGCGCGTGGTGTTGAGCGACATGTGGCCGGGATCCATGTTGCTGCCGCCGTACTTGGCCTCATCTTCCGGGCGCGGATCGGGATCCTCGGCGATCGGGGCCAAAATGGACCAGACGGCTTCTCGCGACTTGAACGGGATCGGGCATGACTCTGACTCGAACCCGTTCTGGAGGAGGTCGGCGACGGCCTTTCGAGCCCACCCCCAGTGCGGATCACGGTCGCGGTCAGGCAAATCTGCATCAGTCGCGGATCGGGGTTGACCGATGACCCAACTTGCTAGAACGAGGACGGGCGTCCAGTCGAACGTCTTCCCCGCCTTCAGAGCGTCCCGGAGCCCGTACAGAACGCTTCGCACGTAGGTCGGGTCCAACCCCTCGAATGACGGGGCTGCCGCAGCGAATCGATCAGGATCCGACGCCACAGTGACGACGAGCTGCCTACCAAGTCCCTCGGGAGTCGCCGACATTCGTTCGGACGGCGGCTGCCACGTCCGTAGGTGCTCGATTAGTTGTTCCGTCTGCATCGCGGCGAGGTCTGCAGCGGTTATCGGGCTCGTTGGACCGCTCCGCGAATAGCTGTAGCTCGGGAAGTCAGGGGGATGGTTTGGCACTCCTTCTGCCGCTATCAGACCCTCGTAACGTGCGCGCCATTCGGGTGGGAGCACGTCCTTCAGAGGAGTGAGCCTGTCTCGTTGCCACAACCGGCGATTCTTCTCGATGTCCTCGGGAGGAGGCGGCGAACCGTGTTCACGAGTCCAGCGGGCTACCTCCGCCTTGGTCTCGAAAGCCTCATCGATCCGAGAAAGGTACTTGGACCGCGCCTCCTCCGAAAGGAGCGGGAACGAGCGTGCCGCTAGTGCCGAGAACTCGTGCCGGTGTCCTCCGTCCTTGAACCGTGCGGGATCGAGTAGCCGAGCCTCGACCAACGCGAGATGGCGTTCGGGGGCTTGCGCAAGAAGGTCTAGCGCCAACCTCCGATATACGAGGCGGCCCCTCGATTCGAGCGCTTCGACCAGTGCGGACAGTTGCGACGGGTCTCTTGCTACGAGATCACGCGCGCTGTCGCGAATCGCGCTCACCAGCGCGCCTTGAATTCCGTCATGCGCGTTCTGAGGATGATCTTCGATGGCAGGCCGCCATATCCACGAGTAGTCCTCCCTCTTCGAGGTACCGTCGGACTGACGGAGCGCCTGATCGAGCAGTGAACAAAACAAATCGATCGCACTCCTTCCGTCCGACTCGCTGAGCGCAGGTCGACACTGCTGTAGAAATCGCTCGTAGTGGTGCTCATCCATCCGGCTGCGGACATCGCGGCGAAGGGCGGGCTTGCCGACCTTCCCGACCAGGATCGCAAACAACTCTGACGCTAGATCGAGCGCAGCCGCGGGCTCGCCGCCTCTTGCAAGCGTGGTGATCAGCTCGGCGACTTTCATGTGCACAAGACCGAAACCGCGGTGGGCAAGGAACCCCTTCACCTTGGGAACCAGCTGCGCAGCGAGCGTCGCCGGAAGAGCAACCGCCACGTCAGCGATGGCCTCGTGCACCTGAATGTTGTCCGTGTCTGGGACCTTCAGTGACACGTCCAAAACCGACCGCTGAAGGTTGATCACCTTGGCCATCTCCGCGAGGCACTTGCCGGCGGGCCACCGTGGGAACCTGATTGTCTGGGCTACATCGTCCCGCTCAGCGGGAGGCACCTCAACGAAGAACCCCTCCGTAGCCATCGGCCGAAACCATGCGGGCTTGGTCAACCGGCTGAAAAGGTACTGTCGCGCGACGAGGTTATTGGGGATGCTCTTTCGAAGGAAGGTCACATCAGTAGAGGCCGGGGCGTCCTTGTCCATGAGAGCGTCGATCGTCCGGTAGACACCCAGGAAGTGCTTTTCGAAGTTCTCAAGGATCTCGTCGAAGACGCCCTGCATTCCTTCCCAGAAAGCCTTGAACTCATCGTCGACGGGACGTGGAACCTCCAGTGAATCCCGGTGTGCTCGTCGATCGAGGCCGCCTGTTCCTTTGGCACACTTGAGCCAAGCTTTTGCGACGGGACTCTTCTCCGGTATCCCTAGCGCAGCGAGAACCAGTCGAATCGTCTTTTTGTGCGCTGACTTCGTGTCTCTCGGGACGGAGGGCGCGACGGTCTTGAGGACGTCGCGGATGGCGCTTTCGATCTCGCGGATCAGGTGGCCAACCTGATGACTGGTCGACTCGAACGCCGACGGGTCCGCCAGGTGACGGCATGCATCTCGGAAAAAGGCGGCGGCACCAGGCCCCACTAGCCGAGACAGTCGCTCTGCGATCCGAATCTGTCGTTGATCCCGGTAGATGCCTTCCTTCGCCATATCGCGCCCTCGATGGACGGCCATCTTGGCAAGAACCTGCTCAGATGTCCAGGTTGGTTCGTCTGTCGCCCTGCGCCTTGGGGCGGAGGCCGGAAGAGAATTGCCAACCTTCACAGGCAGACGGACACTCGGCGCGACCGTGGAATTTGATGCCGGCGAACTGGAGCGCAGCCCGGAAGCCTGGGGAAAGCTCCTGACCTTAGCCGACATGGGCTTCGGGGGTTTAGATGTCTTTTGCTTCGGGAGCGACAGTAGGCTCCAGCGAGTGTCGTGCTTTTCCGTTTTTGCGGCGTTCGCGAGAAGGAAGAGCAGTCGTCCGCTCTTTGCCCAGATAGAAATTGTCTTGCCCCCGTGCGAGGGACTGGGGTTGCCGGAAGAAGTCGTTCGAGACCGGGTGTTCAAGCAAGCGGGAGCCTTGGTTCCCCCAGGAGCCGCAGGTGCCTCAGCAGATGACGTGCTTCGCCGTCGGGTTCGACTGACGTTCGTTACGTCCCTCACGAGCGATGCGTTGTCAGCCGCGATCCGTAACTCGCCCCCGAGAACGGTCGTCCTCGTTACTGCCGCCGCCTCCTACCGAGATCCGGGCCTACTGGAGACTGGCGAATCGGAGGTGTGGGCTGCGCATATTGCAAGGATAGGGACCACGCTGGCACCGATGCTTCAGCCGGAACGTACGATGCTTCTCCTCGACACCGGACGACTCGTGCCGACTGGAAACGGGCTGCGTGCCTTGAACGAGTCGAAGGCGGTGTCGCTCTGTGGAATCGATGTCCAAGGTCAACGTGGAGGACCCACCGCCCGGTTGAACGCGACTTTCGATCAAAGTGGCATCGAGTCGACACTTGCCGAACTAGAGACAACCACCGGCCTTGAACAATGGGAGCGAAGCCTCCTGAAAGCTCGGTACCTCGCGCGAGCCGAGCGCCCACGCGAGGCTTTCGGCGCCTGCGTTTCACGAATCGCGGACATCATTCCCCATGTGTCGCCTCAGACCCTGATCGAACTCGCCGATATCGCAAGGGCTGCGGGCCAATTCCCGACAGCGTCCGAGTTGGTCCTTCGCGCGAATCCCGAGCGCGTGGTCGATCTCGAGGGGCTCGAATCGTGCGTCCGACTCGCGCATGTGTGCGGTCTTGCCGAACTCCGCGATCTGCTTCGGGATCGCATACAGCGACTGTTTCCCGGCACTGTGTCTGCGCTTCGTGCCGAAGTGGATTCCTTACTCGAGAAGCGGTCATTTCTTGAGATCGACCGGATTCTCGAGAGGCACAGCGCGCTCATCGCCAAGGACGAAGCCTTTCGATCGGTGTCGCTTCTGGCCAGCGCCCTTTCGAAGAGTGACCCTGACTATGGGGCACTATTCCGTACAATCCGAGAAGCGGTGGCTGGGTTCCTCCCCGTAGCACAGGCGTTTTCGATCCGACATGCGACAGGAAGTGGTGCGTTGGATCAGGCTCTACTTCTATCCGGAGAACCTCTCCTAAGCGATGGGGGTGCGGCAGCGTCGTTAGATGCCTTGAGTCAGCACTTCCTTCGCGGAGGTGACAGCGCGAAAGAAGTAATCGGTCCGATCGTACGGCCCCTCGAGAGAGTGGTGGAGTATCTCGCTGCTAACCCCAATCAGGCCCGAGTGCGGTCGGCGCTTGGCTACGTCGTGTCGCCCCGGATATCCGGTGTGATGTGTGTCTCCACTCTCACTACGATGCTGAGGCAGCGGTTCACGACCTCGCTAGTTCTCGCGCCCCCGTCTGAAGATCCCGAGCCCGTTACGCCGGATGAGCTCCTCTCGTTTCATGAGCGCTTGATGTCTTCCTTTCCGCCTGGGTCGGTCCGCTTCGCAGGCGGCGATGTACTTCCCCCCGAGATGGAAGAAGAAGACCTTCCTCGTATTCTTGCCGGATACACGAATCTTCTTGCGCTCCTGGCGACGGGCGAGGCCGCCGAAGAAGAAGACGCATCCTTGGTGTTTCAGAACCTCTTGGCGGCCCTCATGGTGGCGAAAGCGGTTCCAGACGAGGAGGCTACTGCCGATCTTATTGGGCTGGCGGGTGGCGCACTAGTTCGGCTCGGGTACTTTCAGGGTGCGCGAGACCTCGCCGAACACATGCTTTCAATGGTCGATGGGCGGAGCACTGCCTCGGCCAGAAGACACGCATGGCTCTGCTACGCCGACCTGTACCTGCGAGTAAATAACCCGATGGAGGCTCTCATCGGACTGGTTTGCGCGGCGTTCGCGGATGGTCGGCCCACCGCGTCCCTGGTCCGCTTCTGGAGCGACGTCACTCTGTTCGTTAGGACGCTTCGCGATCTCGGCTTTGGCGACTATGCCCGCGAAGCGTTGGTTAGGGTACGTGTGCTTCTCGAGGAGCACGGACAATTCGCGGGCGTTCGGTCGCGGTGGAGCTTCCTTCATTGCTCGATGGCCCTCGAAGCCATCGATGAAATAGGGACGGCGGAACGCGAAGCCGTTGCACGTGACTACGCCACACAAGTAATGGCATTGCTCGACGAGGCAGACGGAGATCTCGTTCCTGCAGTTGGTCTTGCCACGCAGCTGCTTCCTCGTCTGGAGAGGCTCGTTCCTGATGAGGCTCGCAGTCTCAAGGCGGCGGTCGATCGCGCAGCGACATCGCTCAATGCTGGCCAACGACATCTCGTCGAGGTCTTCATGGGCGCCGATCTTGAAGTGATCCTTCCTCGTTTTGCCGCCAACCGAACTCGATACAGCGCTGACCTTGAGATGGACTTGCAGCTGTTGTCTGTCGCGTCGCGCGGCGCACTCGCGCGCGCGGCCGAGCAGGATGACTTGCTCACATCGATGCTGTCGTCGGAGTGTATAGCGTTCCACGGTGCGACCATTCCGGGTGGGTTAGACGGAACGGCCAGTCTCCTGGTCGGTAGCCGCGGGCAAGCAAGTCCGGGGCTGGCACCGCTAGCGGACGTACTGGTGTCGTCCCGAAACGAAGCAATGGCCGTCGTGCAGAGTCTGGGTGACTCAGGTGTCGACGTCCATATGGTGGGGGTCGATTCGGAGAAGCGAGCTATTCGGACCTCAGTCTACGTCGATCAGCGCAAGGAGATCGTTCGAGAGGATAGCTTTTCGGTTGCAGCCCTTCGCGAATGGTCCCGCGAATACCCGAGACACTATTCGGACATATCGCCAAGAGACCCTTTCGGAGACGATGTCGCAGCGTCGGTACGTCAGCTGGGACTAACCATGCCACTTGGCGAGAACGATGTAGCTTTGGTGCTCGACGCGGATCTGCAAATCTTGCCAGCCAATCTGGTTCCGTCGAACGGGACGTACTCTGGTGCGACCGCGCCGATCACCGCTGTGCCGTCGCTTAGTTGGCTCAAGTCGTTGGAAGGCCGCACGTGGCAGGGACGCCGTCGAGTGGCGTGGTTCGGTCATCCCGGCGAAGACGACCTCAGCCCTCTTCGAGTTCTTCGAGAGGACATCCAATCCATTCTCCAGACCAATGGCTTCGACATCATCGATGGCGCTCCCGGCCGAATCGACGGAGCGGAGATCATTGTCATCGGGGCGCACGGGCGGATATTTGATGAATCAATCGCCGGGGTATCCGCTTTTCGAGCATTCGCGGATGAGCGCTCACTCCGGCTATCCCTCCAGGAGTTGTGTAGTCACGTCGAGCCGGCGTCTGTCGTGGTTCTCTTTGCGTGCAGCGCCGGACGGCTCGACGACATGCCGTTTCGGCAGGGCCTCTGGGGGGCTCCTGCGGCGTTCTTGCGCCGTGGATGTCGAACAGTCGTGGCTTCGCCCTGGCCACTCGATGTCGCCGTGCCAAGGAAGTGGCTCCCCACGTTTTTGGACCGTCTAGCGAGGGGCGAGGTGGTTGGTCGCGCTGCGTTCGCAGGGAACCAGGTCGTTCATGAGCGCGAGGCACATCCGGCGCGGTGGCTTGCCATGCACGTATATGGCGATCCCAGAACACGAGTGACTACGCGACTTGTCCAGTGAAAGGCCTCTCGACCTCCCGCGGGAGATCGTTGGCCCTCGGGTGACCGTAACGGTCGGGGTGTTCTGCGCCGTAGAGCGTCTTGTGAGCTGGGAGGGGCCACGGGCGAATGTCGCGGCGGACACCTTTGGATAATAGGACATTATCTCTGCTCCGCCGACCGGCGACCGAAACACCATTCGGTCGCTCCATATTCGGACGAACTGTGGCTCCTGCGAGAACAAGTGCTGCAGCCAACCCTACGACTGGGTCTACCTCACGTCTGAAGAAATAGACCGCCTGGTGCGCACATCGGGCCTTCCGGAGGCGGCATTCGTCTCCGAGCAGGTCAATGAGAACACCGGATACCGCTTTCGCGTCCTCTCGCTCCCTTGTCGGTTTCTCGACCAGGGGTCAGGCGCCTGCACGGTCTACGCTGAGCGCCCTCTGATCTGTAGGACATTCCCGTTCTATCCGGAGCCGTTGACGGGCAATGTCTGCCTTCTTCCCGCCCAGTGCGGCAGCCAGCTAGATCTTCTCACTACACGTGAACCCAACACCTGGAGCGTTGATGACTACTCCTCGGATGTCCGCGCTTGGCTGAAGAAGCTCTGGGACGAGGCGCGTGCGCGCGTCGATATCGCGCCCAAGGATGGCAAGGAACCCTAGGTCTTCTGCTCGGGCCGAACCACGAGCGCCGACGGATCGCCGTACAGAACGGCAGACGACCAAGTAAAGTCCATAGGACCGCGAGAGGCCATGACTTCGACCCGGGCCCGGCGCAGGGCCTCACCAATGGTGTGGCCCTGCACTAAGGCACCGTAGAAGGTGACGGCCAGATCTGTCGCCGACTCATCTGGCACAGGTACCAGGTAGCCGAGAAATGCGGTTACCCCCGCGAAGAGGAAAGTACGGCCGAGGCCGCGCGTCATCGTCGAGAACGTGTCGGTATCGCGCGTTTCCTCGGCGGACCAGCAAGAGTTCAAGAACACGATGGCAGGCGATCTGGAGAGGAACCTTCCGATCTCGAACGCCCGCACGTCTCCATCGGAGAAAAGTAGGGAGCTCTCGTCGGGGTTCTCTGGATCGTGCGACGTGTGCCCGGCGAAGTGAACGACGTCATAGTCGGACAGCGACAACAGAAAGTCCTTCTTCCGAAGAGCATCACGGGAGAAGTGATTGACTGACACGCCTTCGACCTTCGAGAGGAGAGCCGCGATTCGTGCCCCCTCCGCTTCCGCAGCCGGGAGATCGTCTGTGGGATTTGCGACGATCAGGATCCGCGTCTTGTCGGTCACCTTGCGGGTCCGGCTGTCACCGAAGACCTGGTCCGAGACGATCCTCCTTCCCAGGGCATACTTGAGGCAAAGGAAATCTGAACCGTCGTGTAGCAGCTCCCACGGAAGGTCGATCAGACGTTCATCCACGTCCAGCCGGACGTGGTCAGCAGTCGAAGACTCAAGGAGCATCTGAATTCTTGTCGGGAAGAGGTGACCATAGGCGTACCGACCGACCTTCACGAGCTCTCCGTGGAGGGATGCAGCAGCAGATCCGGTGCTTGGACTTCGCTCGGTCGAGCCTGATCGCGTTCGCAGTCGGCCCACTTGGGAGAGGACCTGCTGTTGGTTTCGGCCCAGCTCGGCGCGCACCTCGTCCGACAGCTTCAGCCTCTCTGTCGGCATGATGGCGCCGGCGCCTGGAGCTTGGTACGAGACCCGAAGGTTGCCATTTTCCCGGGACGCACTGATCACTCCGGTCTTCGCTGGCGAGACCTCCACCAGTGGGACAGTTAAGAGTCTCGAGAGGGCGATGACGGCTGTGGCGGTGTCGTGAATGCTGGACACCTGCATCCATCGTCCATCCGCGGCCTGGGCCCCGAGAAACCAACGTACCGCTTTTTCAAGATCAGGGTCGTCACGAGACACGCCTGAATCCAAAAGAGCGGTCAGCGCGTAATGGTTGGACCACGCAGCGTTCGTCCAGATGTCGCGGTCTGCGAGGTCACGGCGAAGCCAGTCCACGGCCTTCATGCTGATAGGAGCGAATTTGTCGGCGAGCTCTTTCGGGAGTGCCGAGATGAGGGAGATGGCCATTCCCGTGTAGCGCACGCCTATGATCGAACCGCCGGTCGACTGGAGGCCAAACAGCCACCCGAATGCACGCTCCCCAGATGCCTTGAGAGCGTCCGGATCGGCTTCGGCCAACAGAGACAAGACCAACATCGTCTCGAAAGGCTCCTCGTACCAAGCGCCGCGTTGAGGATCCTCAGTCGCGAGGATGAACTTCAGGGCGGCCTGTAGAGCCGGATGCGAGGGAAGATACCCCGCCGTGAGCAGGGCACGAGATGCCCAAGCGGTGTCCCAGAGCTCGTCGCTCCAGCTGCCATTCGCCGACTGCCGCCGCAGGAGTGCGGCGCCGAGACGTTGGACAAGATGCCCCCGAGCGTTTCGCTCCGCGACGACAAGCGCGGTCATCGTGATCGCGACGTCTCTCGGATCGGTGATCGACTCTACCTGCGCCTTCAGCCACCGGACGCCCGCTTGTAGAGAGCGGACTACCCCGACGATGAGGGGATCGCTCACCGAGGCGCTCCGAGTCGTGAGCTTGCGGCCGACGGAGAAGAGATAATGTCCTATTATCTCAAGTGTTTGGCGCGATGGGAAATGAAAATACGGGGGTCATTCTCGAAGGCGTGGGCCTTTCGAGTCCGTCGCCGACCGTAGATACT
>Ga0070734_10000675_pt1 | contig 64320 bp, 56 predicted proteins | sample Coa_R1_8_FD_66444 | JGI IMG/M metagenome (GOLD analysis project Ga0070734, IMG submission 66444) | Surface soil microbial communities from Centralia Pennsylvania, which are recovering from an underground coalmine fire - Coalmine... | ecosystem: Environmental > Terrestrial > Soil > Unclassified ...
ATGAGCATTTGCATGACCTCGGAAAATTCCAATTTGCATTTTCTATTTTCTGGACATATTTGTGGTTCGCTCAGTTCATGTTGATTTGGTATGCGAATATTTCTGAAGAAACTATTTATTTCAAAACAAGATTCGAAGGAGCTTATTCAGGTTTATTTTATCTGAATCTGGTTATCAATTTCCTTGCTCCTATATTAATTTACATGAGCAGGACTTCGAAGAGGAACTATGCCATAGTAACTTTTATGTCAGTAGCTTTGCTATTTGGTCACTGGATAGATTTCTATCAGATGGTTTTTGGCAGCACAATGAAAGACCATGTGCCAATGAACCTTTTTGATTTCGGATTGGCTGCGGGATTTGTAGGATTGATTATGTGGAACACAGCCAGAGTGTTGAGCAAATATCCGTTGATTCCTATGAACCATCCTTTCCTGAAAGAAAGTGTTATTCACCACACATAGAAAGGATTTGTTGTAAAGAAGCAGATTACATTAAAACAGGATAAAATTTTTATAAAGAATCATGTCAAACTTTTTCATCATCTTGATTTTGTTGCTTGGGTTTCTGATAACTTTTCAGATTGCCAAAGCAAGCGAATATGTAGCGGTATTAAAAGGAGAAAAGAAAGCAAACGAACAGCAGAACCGCATCAATGGTTTTTTGATGATGGTGTTTTTGGTCGGTGGGTTAATCGGCGTGTACTGGTGCAATGAATTGTTTAAAGGAAAAATTCTTGGAGAAGCTGCTTCACAACATGGCCAGGCGATTGACAAGATGCTTTATATCACTATCGCGATAACTGGAATTGTATTTGTTATTACTCAGGTATTATTATTCTGGTTCGCTTATAAATATCAGCATTCGGAAAAGAGAAAAGTATTTTATTTCCCACATGATAACAGGCTCGAGTTTATCTGGACTGTTATTCCTGCAATCGCTCTTGCAGTTCTTGTAGGTTTTGGATTGATGTATTGGTATCGCATTACAGGCGACGCACCTCCTGAAGCACTGCAAGTGGAAGTAACAGGAAAACAATTTGGCTGGATTTTCCGCTATCCTGGAAAAGATGAAACTTTCGGAAAAAAATATTACAAGAACATTGATGACGGGAAAAATAATTCTCTCGGTTTACTCTGGGATGACCCTGCAACACATGATGACATTGTGGTGAATCAGGAAATGTATATCGTTAAAAATCGCCCCGTAAAACTTATTATCAATTCAAGAGACGTGATTCATGATGTTGGCCTTTCTCATTTCCGTATGAAAATGGATGCAGTTCCCGGAACGCCAACAACAATGTGGTTTACGCCCCTGTTCACCACAGAAGAAATGAAAAAGAAAACGAACAATCCTGATTTTGAATATGAAATCTCTTGCGACCAGATGTGCGGAAGAGGTCATTATACCATGAAAGGAATCGTGAAGGTGGTTACACCGGAAGAATATATTTTGTGGAAAGCAAAACAGAAATCAAATTATGCTCTTGCTTTCCCTGCTCCTGAAACACCGGCTGCTTCTGCAAAAGACAGTACGACAAAAACAGCAGCAATGATTGATAAGGATGCAGCAGCTAACAGCATCAGCAAAAAATAATTTAATAGATTAACGATAAGGTTACGAATTAAAATTTTTCTCATGAGCAACGACGCAATTTTGCATGGACATTCTGAAGTGAACACGTCACATGATGTTCATCATGACGAGCATGGAGCGCATCACCACAAAGAAACGTTCATTACCAAATATGTTTTTAGCCAGGACCACAAGATGATATGCAAACAGTTCATCATCACTGGTATGATTTGGGCGATATTAGGTGGATTGATGTCTGTGCTTTTCCGTTTGCAATTAGGATATCCTGATTCTACATTTCCAATTCTTGAAGAAATTTTTGGAAGATGGGCGAAGGGCGGAAAAATCCAACCTGAATTTTATTATGCGCTTGTAACAATGCACGGAACCGTGCTTGTGTTCTTCGTGTTGACTGGAGGATTGAGCGGAACATTCGCAAACTTTTTGATTCCGTTGCAGGTTGGCGCAAGAGATATGGCTTCGCCATTTTTGAATATGCTTTCTTACTGGTTTTTCTTTTTAGCAAGCGTAGTCATTCTTTGTTCTTTGTTTTTGCAAACAGGGCCTGCAAGTGGAGGATGGACAGTGTATCCGCCACTAAGTGCATTAGGTGATGCCAATGAAGGCTCAAAGGCCGGTATGGATTATTGGATAATCGGGATGGCGTTGTTCGTTGTTTCGTCTTTGCTTGGAGGCTTAAATTATATCTCTACAATTTTGAACATGCGCACAAAAGGGATGAGCATGACGCGTTTACCTTTGACAATCTGGGCACTTTTCTTCACAGCTGTTCTCGGCGTTCTTTCATTCCCTGTTCTTTTATCAGGATTGATTTTATTATTGTTCGACAGACATGGTGGAACAAGTTTTTATCTGTCTGATATTTTTATAGCATCCACTCAAAAGGCGTTGCCAAATGAAGGCGGAAGTGCAATTCTCTTCCAGCATTTATTCTGGTTCTTAGGCCATCCTGAAGTATATATTATCATTCTTCCTGCAATGGGATTGGTTTCTGAGGTAATGGCAGTGAATTCAAGAAAGCCAATTTTCGGTTATATGGCGATGGTAGGTTCTATTTTTGCCATCACTATTCTCGCATTCCTCGTTTGGGCGCACCACATGTTCGTGACCGGATTGAATCCGTTCCTTGGTTCAGTGTTTGTGTTGCTCACATTATTGATAGCAGTTCCATCTGCTATTAAAGTGTTCAATTGGCTCACTACTTTATGGAAAGGAAATATCAGGTTCACTCCCGGGATGCTTTTTGCAATTGGCTTCGTTAGCTTGTTCATCTCTGGTGGTTTGACAGGGATATTCCTTGGTAACTCTACATTAGATATTCATTTGCATGATACTTATTTTGTGATTGCCCACTTCCATATAGTGATGGGCGTTTCTGCGTTCTTCGGAATGTTCTGCGGCGTGTATCATTGGTTCCCCAAAATGTATGGAAGATATATGAACAACTTGATGGGGTATATCCATTTTTGGGTTACGCTTGTTGGTGCATATCTCATTTTCTGGCCCATGCACTATGAAGGGTTAGCAGGTATGCCTCGCCGTTATTTAGAGTATAGTGGCTGGGCTTCATTCAATCAATTCGGAGATTTGAACAGGTTTATATCAACAGTGGCGATGGTGGTGTTCAGTGTTCAGTTGTTGTTTGTGTTCAACTTTTTCTATTCCATTTTTAAAGGAAGAAAAGTGACTACGCCAAATCCATGGGGCGCAACAACATTAGAATGGACAACTCCGATTCGCCCGGGGCATGGCAACTGGCCTGGCGAAATCCCTGAAGTGCATCGTTGGGCTTATGATTACGGTAAAGACGGACGAGAGTTCATTATGCAGACAGAGCCAGTGGGAAGCAGCGAAAGCAAACATTAAGTGCTATTAATAAATTAAAGAAAGTCCGAAAGACCGGGAAGATGTTGAAGTGCTGCGGGCTTTCGGATTTTCAGTTTGAGATGTTGTTGTCTGGCGACCAACGACGGCAGAGACGATGAAATCGGTTGCATGTTACCGTTAGTGAGGGGCTGAATAGAATTGCTACAGTACAAGAGTGCGGCGCAACGATGTTTCATCAAAGGGTGATGCTGGTTACAAAATAACAGAATTGAATATAGAGCAGCTAACTATTAATGCGAACTGCCAACTGTAAACTATAAACTGAAAACTTTCTTTGATGGAGCAGGAAACAGTGCAGCAGTCAAGTTCTTTTAAAATAGCGGGCAAATTGCAGGATTATAAACTACTCATCAAATTCAACCTGAGTTTTATGGTTGTTTTTTCTGCAGTGATTTGTTATCTGCTCGCGCCCAAAGTCACGGAATATAATTGGGGCTCCATAGTTCTTTTTTTTGTTGGAGGAATGCTCGTCACCGGCAGTGCGAATGCCATTAATCAGGTAGTAGAAAAAGATACTGATGCAATGATGAAGCGCACAGCCAAGCGACCAGTTGCAAGTGGAAGAATGAGCACAACAGAAGGCTGGGCTTTTGCAATTATCGCGGGAATCGTTGGCACATTAATACTTTGGCATTTCAACTTTTTAACAGCGGCATTATCTGCGTTCAGTTTGTTTGTGTATGCATTTATTTACACGCCGCTGAAAAAAGTGAATTCCATTTCAGTGATAGTGGGTGCAGTTCCAGGCGCATTGCCTTGTTTGATTGGCTGGGCTGCTGGCAACGACGATTTGAGCATTGGCGGTTGGGCATTATTCGCAATACAATTTTTCTGGCAGTTCCCGCATTTTTGGGCAATTGCATGGATTGCGCATAAAGATTATACCGCGGCAGGTTTCAAATTGTTGCCGTCAGTTGATGGACCGACAAAATACTCGGCGATACAGTCAATCATTTATTCGCTATTGTTGCTGCCGGTTGGAGTGCTTCCTTATTTTCTCGGCATCAGCGGGATAATAAGCTTGGTAATTGTGACGATTGCGAATTTTTTTATGGTGTGGCAATGCATCCGGTTATATAAAGAAATGACAGTTCAGGCAGCGAGGAGAGTGATGTTCAGCAGTTATATTTATTTGCCGATTGTGCTGCTTGCGTTGCTGATTGATAAAATAAAAATATAGAGCGAAATAAAAAATGATACAATCCATCGAGGTAAATGAAACTGTGAACACCCAAAGAAAAAAAATACATCCGCACAAATTCACGATGTGGATTGCTATCGGAAGCATCATCATGATGTTCGCCGGTTTCACAAGCGCCTACATCGTGAAGCGCCAACAGCCGGGATGGACAACATTTGATATTCCGCGTGCATTTTGGTATTCGACAGCAGTGATATTAATAAGCAGTATAACGGTGCAGATGGCATTGAAAAATTTTAAGGAAAGAAACATACGCGGCTATCGCAATATGATAACCGTCACTGCAGTTTTAGGAATTGTGTTTATTGCGTTGCAGGTTTTAGGTTTTCAAACAATCTGGAAAAGCGGAGTTACATTGAGTGGTTCTGGAGCGGGTCAATTTTTATACGTGATTGCAGGATTACACGCATTGCATGTTCTCGGAGGAGTGATTGCGTTATTGGTCATGTTTTTAAAAGCATTCAACACGAGAACAAGAAATTATAACAGCGTGCCGATTGAAGTAGCGAGCACATACTGGCATTTCGTAGATGTGCTTTGGATTTATTTGTTCATTTTCTTTTTGGTGATACATTGATTTTAATTTTTGTTGAATAAATTTGTGAACTTATAAAATTGAATTATGTCTCAAGCAGTACCAGCCGGACAAAAATGGTGGAGTGGAGGGAAAAGCCCATACAATGTGGAGTATGGAAAATTGATGATGTGGTTTTTTCTGATGAGCGATGCGTTCACGTTTGGCGCATTTTTGATTTCTTATGGCAGCATTCGTTTCGCCAGCAATGGATGGCCCAATCCGAATGATGTTTTTAGAACTTTTCCGGGAGTGCAGGGAGAAATGCCGATTCCCTTGGCGTTCGTTAGCTTAATGACTTTCATCCTCATCATGAGTTCTGTAACAATGGTGCTTGCTGTTGCTGCAGGGCATAACAACGATAGAAAAGGTGTTGTGAAATGGATGTTCTGGACAATTATTGGAGGTCTTGCTTTTTTAAGCTGCCAGGCTTGGGAATGGACACATCTTCATGGAGAAGGAGCATGGTGGGGCAGCAATCCATTTATGAATGCTGATGGCACACAATCATCAACAAATTTCACCAATTTCTTTTTTACCATCACTGGCTTTCATGGTTTTCACGTGTTCTCTGGTGTTGTGATAAATATCATTATGTTGATAAAAGCATGGAAAGGTGATTTTGATAAAAGAGGTCATTATTTAATGATTGAGAAGACTGGTCTTTACTGGCATTTTGTGGATTTGGTTTGGGTGTTTGTGTTCACTTGTTTTTATTTGCTTTAATTTTCTAAAGAATAATTTTTTATTATGAGCGAAGTTCATGTTGATGCTGCTGGTCATGCGGAACCAGATTTTTCTACGAAAGCAATTTGGAAGACCTTTTGGATATTGTTAATTATTACGCTTGTTGAGCTTGCATTAGCTATTTGGTATTATAAGACCCCATTCCTGCCAAAGCATCTTTTGAATGGTATATTTGTAATCGGAACATTAGCGAAAGCATTTTTCATTATCGCGGAATTCATGCATTTACGCCATGAAATTAAGAATCTGATACTGAGCCTTGCTTTTCCTGCTTTGTTGTTCGTTTGGTTTTTGATTGCATTTTTGTGGGATGGAGATTCATACAAAAACCTGCGCAACAAATACGATTCGCATTATCTTGAACAAAGCAAAACACCTGCTGCAAAAAAGCCTGGTGTGGAATAGTAGATTGAAGTTTATTATTTGATAATTATTAATAACCATCCCGGTTTCGAGGATGGTTTTTTTATAGAACTGTGTTGCTACAGATTACACAGAAAGCACAGATGAGTGTTTTCAATTCAGTGTTCATCTGTGATTTCTGTGGCCAAAATTTTTTATGAGCACGAAAGCATTATTAGCAGTTGCAATTGCAGTGTTGATTCCGACAGTGAGCTATCTGATGGTGAAATCAGCGAGTGAAGGAGCGATTGCCATGCCGCACAGATATTATTTTGATTCGGTTGCTGTGCAAATGAAAGACGGCAAAAAAATAGAAGATACTATTTGGCATGAAGTCAATAATATTGCTCTCACTAATCAGTTAGGTGAAACGGTTTCTCTTGATTCATTAAAAGGGAAAGTGGTTGTTGCCGATTTTTTCTTCACGCATTGCCCGAATATTTGCCCTACACTTACGCGCAACATGAAACAGTTGCAGGATGCGTTGAAGCCAAAAGATGAAACGAAAAGAACTGATACATCATTTGTGCATTTTGTTTCATTCACTGTTGACCCTAAAAGAGATTCATCTGCACAGTTAAAAAAATATGCTGACAGGTTTGGCATCAATCCTGACAGATGGTGGCTTTTGACCGGAGAGAAAAAGAGCATTTATGATTTTGCTTTGAACGAACTGAAGATGGGGATTGCTGATGGTGAAGGCGTGGATTCAAATTTCATCCACACGCAAAAAATGGTTTTGCTTGATAAAGAACATGTGGTAAGAGGATATTACGATGGTCTTGACAGCACATCACTTTCAAAACTTGCTAATGATATTGTTTTCATCATGCTTGAAAAAGATAAGAACAGCCAATCAGCATTAGCAGAACTGAAGCCATTGTTGCCGATGTTTATTATTGTGCTTTTAGGAACAGTAGCAGGTGTGTATTTTTTCAGCAGAAAACCAAAAAATATTCCAGCTTGATATAAGCTACAGATTACACAGAAAGGCACAGATAGATGAATTAATTCTGTGTTTATCTGTGTAACCTGTGGCAAAAAATAAATCATGAAAGAAAAGAATCTTACACTTCCGATTATTATTGTTTCTATTGCAATTCCTGTAGCTGTAGCATTTATTTTGCTCGTTCCAAATGTGAAAATTGATTTTGGTTTTAACACACATGCATTGCCGTTATTTCATGCCATCTTAAATTCAACAACAGCAATTCTGCTTTTGGCGAGTTTATATTTTATTAAGAACAAACAAATTCAGGCACACAAAACAACGAACCTGATAGCAGTTGCATTAAGTACAATTTTTTTAGTTTCTTATGTGATTTATCATTCGTCAAATCCATCAACAAAATTTGGGGACGTAAATCATGATGGAATTTTGAGCGATGATGAAAAATTGCAGGCAGGCTCGTTGCGATATATTTATTATTTCATTCTTACTTCACATATTATTTTGTCAGGAGTGATTGTGCCTCTTGTTCTCTTCACTTTGCAAAAAGCGTTTCAGGAAAAATTTGACAAGCACAGAAAGCTCGCAAGAATAACCTGGCCTGTTTGGTTTTATGTTGCAGTGACTGGAGTGGTTGTTTATTTGATGATAAGCAGGTATTATTAAAACATCTCATCCGCAGGATCCCAAAAACGTTTTTCAAAATCAACCACTTTATCATCTTTTACTTTCACTCCTTCTTTTTCCAATAGCTGCTGCATTTTTTCAGGTGGAGAAAAGTGATGCCTTCCTGATAGCAGCCCCACTCTGTTCACTACTCTATGGGCAGGCACTTTTGGTTTTGCACTGCCTGCTCCATTCATTGCCCATCCCACCATTCTTGCAGAAAGCCTTGTGCCAAGACAAGCGGCGATCGCGCCATAAGAAGTAACGCGCCCCTTTGGAATTTGTCTTGCCACCTGGAACACCAGCTCAAAAAAATTTTCATCTTTTTTCCCTGATGGTATGATTGATTTTAATTTTTCTTTTTTTGGCATAGCTCGCTTCGTTTTGGTTCAGGAACATTTTCAAATTCATAAGGACAATGCCTGCATCCATTGCCGCAGCAAAACCCTTTTTCAAGATGATATTTTTCTGTCAGCACAATATATCCTTCATCGTTATAATAAAAATCTTCTCCTTCAACTAATTGCTGTTTCATCTTCTTTAATTCTTTGTTGCAAAATATCATCCAGCTCGGGCAAAGGAGTTGATGGCAATGAAAAACAGATATAATGAATCCTTCTGCTCTGTGCAATATCGAGCCCTTCGTAATATGTTTTTATTTTAAGCTCTTCTTTTATTTCCGGTTGTTCATAAACGTTATCAATACTTTCATACAATTGCAATCCATACATCTCAATTACTAACAAAGTGAATGCATACAAATCCGGTGAATCTGTTTTCAAATGTATCAATCCATTTTCAACAAGAATCTGTTGATATAAACGAAGAAACTTTGGATGTGTCAATCTTTTCTTTGCTCTTGATTTCCTCAATTGCGGGTCGGGAAATGTGATCCAGATTTCTTTCACTTCATGTTTCAAAAAATAATTATTGATTTTGTCAATCTGTGTTCTAAGAAAAGCGGCATTGGAAATATTTTCTTCGAGACATTTTTTTGCGCCAACATAAATGCGGTTGCCTTTTAAATCTACACCGATAAAATTCTTTTCAGGAAATATTTTTGCTAGCTGAACTGTGTATTCTCCTTTGCCACAACCCAATTCGAGGTAAACAGGGCTATCATTTTTAAAATAGTTTTTCCAGTTGCCACGCATTCCTTCGGGATATTGAAGAACATTCGAAAATGATTTGATCGCTTCAAAACGTATTAATTTTTTTTGTGCCATGAAAAGCAAAAATAAATAAATGGATAATGAATAATCTAGTTATTAAAAGCAGATAGCAGTAATAAAATTTGTAAAAAGAATTATTAATAAATTTTATTAAAACCAACTACTCGCCGTTGTGATCTATAACCGAAACATATTTATTAACTTACATAACTGCTGTTTTATCATCAAACTAATTGCAATTATGAACCGAAATGTATGTGCGCCAACATGCAGAATTGTTATGCGAATAGTATATCTGCAAATGATCCTTATTTTGTTTTTAAGCAATCCTTTGCTTGCTCAGACTCCAACACTAATCAAAGGAAAAGTTACGGACACATTGAGCAAACCACTCACTGGCGTTAGCATTGTTGTTAAAGGAAAATCCAAAGGCGTATTCACAGACGCAAACGGAGATTTTTCTGTTTCAGCAAGCCCAGCAACTGTTTTGATTTTTTCTTCGATAGGATATCAGTCAACAGAAATTTTAGTGGGCAGCCAAACAATCATCAACATTCAATTGCATCCAAATAATGATCAGCTCAGTGATGTTGTTGTAACTGCGTTAGGCATCAAAAGAGAAAAAAGATCTCTTGGTTATTCTGTTACAACTATTGCAGGCTCAACAATGACCGAGGCGAGAGAAACTAATTTCGTGAACAGCCTCGAAGGAAAAGTTGCGGGAGTGAACGTAAGCAATGTGGCAACAGGCCCGGGTGGATCAGCAAATGTGGTAATAAGAGGCATTTCAGATATCACCGGATCAAATCAGCCTTTATATGTGATTGATGGCATCCCGATGCAGAACACTACTTACGCTCAAACAGATGTTGGCGGTGGATATGGCGGTGCAGATGGAGGTGATGGAACTATCAATATCAATCCTGATGATATAGAAACACTTTCTGTGCTGAAAGGAGCTGCGGCTACTGCATTGTATGGTTATCGCGGCAGCAAAGGCGTTATATTAATTACTACCAAATCAGGGAAAAATTCTAAAGGCACAGGCGTTGAATTAAATTCAAATTATGTTGCTCAAAATGTGATGGACAATACCGATTGGCAAAAGACTTATGGACAGGGATACAATGGAAATAAACCTGTATCAGGCAATGATGCTTTTGAAACAGGCTTATCGAGCTGGGGCGCAAAATTGGATGGTTCACCTGTGTATCAGTTTGATGGAGTTCAAAGACCTTACAGTGCAGTTGGTGGGAATATGCACCGCTTTTATAAAAATAGTGTCGCAGGAACCAACACCATTTCTTTCAGCAAAAATTTAAACGATCAAGGTAGTTTTAGATTTGCTGCAAGTGACTTGCACAATACAAGCATCATCCCTAATGCAGGGTTTCAGCAGCAATCTTTTTCTTTATCGCTCAATTATAAATTAGACAAGCATCTCGACCTTCAACTAAAAGGCCAATACATCACTGCATTTACACACAACCGCCCAAGTGTTTCTGATGCTCCTGGCAGCGTGAATTTTGCAACATTATTTCTTCCGCCAAATGTGAACATAACATCGCTCGCTCCCGGATATAAAGCAAATGGTTCCGAAAATCAGTTTTTAGATGATGCTTACACGACCAATCCATATTTTGCAGCATATAAATTTATTAATAACACCCATCGCAACAGATTTATAGGTTCAGCAGATCTTAAATATACTTTTGACGATGGACTTTATCTTCAATTGAGAGCTGGTGAAGATTATTTTGCAGATAGAAATACTAATGTGACTCCTAATGGAACCGCATATCAATCGGATGGAGCAATGACTGAAGAAAATTACAAATCAACCGAATTTAATATTGATGGAATTGTTGGAAAACTGTTCAAAATAACAAATGACTTTCATCTTACGGCTTTAGCAGGGGTTAATTCAAGAAAGGCTTCTGTGGATCATATTGTCGCAACAGGCAACACATTTGAAACTCCTTATTTATATACAATTGGCAATCTGGCAAGCCCAACTGAATATACCAGCAATCCGGTGATTGTGAATAAATCAATCTACGGCACATTTGATTTTTCTTATAAAAATTATTTGTACCTGAGCGCTACAGGCCGCAACGACTGGTATTCAACTTTAGCACCAGGCAAGACTAATTATTTCTATCCATCTGTCAGCGCATCTTTTGTCTTCTCTGAAGTGATCCACATAAAAAATATGGACATGGGAAAATTGAGGATTGGTTATGCGAATGTTGGTGGTGAAGCAGACGCTCCTTATCAGACACTGTTAGGCTATAATAATATCGGCAACCTGAATGGGTTTCCCATTGGAAATATATCTAATGGCGGAACGGTGCCTAATGAAAACATAGAACCATCTTCTGCAAAAGAATTTGAACTGGGCACCGAATTGTCATTCTTTGGGAACAGGCTTCATTTTGATGTGGCTTATTATGATAAAAAACTGAGCAGAGAAGTGATACCTGCAGTTACATCAAGCACATCCGGTTATAATGCAGTTTTGCTTAATTCAGGAACGATACAAAATAAAGGGATTGAGTTTTTGGTATCGGGCATTCCTATCAAAACAAAAAATTTCAGTTGGACGGAAACATTCAACATGACTTATAATGTTAATAAAGTATTGTCGCTTTCAACTGGTTCAACCAACTATCCTTTGGGATATTCAAGAGCAGGAGAAGATGAAGGAGTAGGAGTGGCATATATGTCACAAGCACTGGGCAAATCTGCTTACCAGATTTTTGTTGCAGACCCTGAGCGTGATGATAAAGGGAATATCATTATCGATCCTGCTACAGGCGCTCCGACTGCCGGCACTAATTATGTTGATATTGGGTCCGGCATCGATCCGTGGACAACAGGCATCACCAGTGAATTCAGATACAAACATTTTAATTTTTCTTTTTTGGTTGATGGAAAATTCGGCGGGAAAATATTTTCAGGTACTAACTGGTATGCCTATCAGTTCGGGCTTTCAAAACTAACATTGCCCGGAAGGGACCTGAAGTATGGCACCAACGAGGATTATCCATCTACCTACTATGCTAACAGGAGCAATAACAACCCTGCCATTTTTGTGTATGATGCCAGCTTTATCAAACTCAGGCAGATCATATTTGGATATACATTTCCTGCCAGCACATTTAAAAATAAAATTCAGGGCATAACACTAAGTTTTGTCGCGAGAAATGTTTTTACCATTACCAAGCATACACCCAATATCGATCCTGAATCAAATTACTCAAACGGGCCGCAAGGTATCGAGCAGGCTCAGGTGCCGTACACAAGAACATTCGGTCTTAACCTCAACGTGAAATTTTAAGATGCCACACACAAAATTATCAGACATGAAATTCAATACATCATATATAGTTTCAATCGCCATCGCCTTAATCACATTTGCTTCATGCAAAAAAGATTTATTAAAAACAAACACAGATCCCAATTCGGTGTCTGTTGATGTGTTCGACCCGAATAACATATTGACTGCAACACAGCTTTATTATACAGGCAGCACAGACAATGCCATTGAAGTGGAAGAAACAGAAATACAGGGAGCCGGCTGTTTTATTCAGCACTGGGCTTCCACATCGGGTTATTATTTTGGAGATAAATATCTTTTCAGCCCAGGCGGCTGGGGAGCATTCTTTGATCATGTGTATCCATCAACAGTGAAATATGCTGTAGATCTTTATACAACCACGCTTGGAAAGCCTCAATATAAAAATCTTCATCAGATAGCAAGGATAATGAAAGCAATGACCTTTGAGCGCATTACAGACGTATATGGTGACGTACCTTATTTTCAGGCAGGGCTTGCATATCACGGATCTATTTATTTTCCACCATATGATAAACAAAAAGATATTTATACAGATTTGCTGAAAGAGGTGTCAGAAGCAGTAGATAGCCTGGACGATAATGCTGATTTGCCTGTAGGAGATATGTTTTATTCACAATCTAGTGATCAAATAGGAGCATGGAGAAAATTTGGCAATACACTTCTTTTGCGCATGGCTATGCGCCTTACAAAAGTTGATCCTGAAACTGCAAAATCTTATGTCACAAAAGTGCAGGGATCGACTATGGAAAGCAATGATGACAATGCAATAGTGCAGCATGGAACAAATGACCCGCTCACCATAAACAGAATTTATCGTGGCATTGGCGAAGATGGCGCCATTCAATTAGACGGGCAGATCAGTAAAACATTTATTGATTTTTTAAAGAATAATGATGATCCCCGCTTGCCTGTTCTGGCTTATGTTTATCCGTCAGATTTTCAGCCCGGCGATGACCCTTCAGGAGGATCATCTGATCCTGCAGACCAGATTGGCATGCCAAATGGCTACAATTCGGGCAATGCAGCAAATGGTATTCAAACTCTTGACCCTTCTCTTTATCCCGGAAGTATCAGTGCCTATTCACGCCCAAGCCCGATCATTTTTAATAGCACTGCCCCAACATTAATACTGACTTATGCTGAATCGGAATTATTATTGGCAGACGCAGCAGCACGTTGGGGCATTGGTGATGCTGGAGAACATTATAAGAATGGTGTTATTGCTGCTATTACCGAGCTTGCATCCTATGGGAGCGCAGGCCAGATTGAAGACACAGTTGCAAAATTATATTTGAAGGCACACCCGTACGTAGACGCAAATGGTCTTGAAATGATCAACACTCAATTTTGGGCGGCAACATTTTTTAATGAGTATGAAGCATGGAGTAATTATCGGCGCACGGGCTTCCCTGTTTTAAATGGCGTTACATATCCCGGTAGCCAGTCGCCGGGCTTAGTGCCAAGAAGGATGCAGTACTCAACAGTCGATAAACAAGTTAACAGCGCCAATTACAATGCTGCTGTAAGCGGATTGCAGGGTGGTGATAAAATAACCAGCCGCATGTGGTGGGACATTGCACAATAACCAAAACAAAAATGCCCCTTCATAATTGAAGAGGCAAGCAATAAGAAAACGACACACATGAGAAAATTAAATGCTGTAGAGGGAGGATTCGAACCTCCACGGGGCAGTTAGCCGTAGCGCAATGTGTGGTGGTCAACCCCAGTCGATCCCGCTTTTGGCGGAACCGGCATTACACTATATTTATCCTGTTATCCCCACCCCCGAGACAAGAGGGCATGTCTGCCAAGATTTCATCACTCCACAGTGTTGTTTCAATGAGCTTTACAGTGCAATATTAAATAAAAAAGCAGATTCATTGTATTATTTTCAACAAAAATTTTGAATATTTAGAAATAATCCAAATATTTGCTAATAATAATAGATTACGTTCAATAACCAACTGCTAAATGGGAACAAAATTAAATCTCGACAAACTGGATTTGCAAATCATCCATGAGATGATGGAGAATGCTGAAATCTCTTATGCAGACCTTGGAAAAAAATTATTTGTGTCCGGCGGCACTATTCATGTGCGCATCAAAAAATTGCAAGAACTAAGTATAGTTAAAGGTACGCGATTAAGCGTTGACCTCAAACATTTAGGTTATGATGTGATTGCATTCATTGGCATTTATCTCGAAAAAAGCTCTTTATATGATAGCGTTGCAAAAGAATTGAGAAGAATTCCTGAAATAACGAGACTAAATTATACAACGGGCAACTATAGTATGTTCGCAGAAATTGTTTGCAAGGATATTAATCAATTGCGATTTGTTTTGCATGATGAACTGCAAAAAATAAAAGGCATTGAAAGAACAGAGACTTTTATTTCACTTGAAGAAAGTTTTGTAAGGAATGTGCAAGTATACAAGGAATAGTGAATCGTGAATTCACGCTGCGCCTCCGCGTCTGTGCGGTCAAATGTACATCGTACATCTGATATCAAACATCTTACATCATTACATCAGCTCACTTTTCTTCCTTTCCATTGATAGCTTCCGAATTTTCCGAGCCAGCCAATTACTATTGTATATAAAATATGCAATGGCTGAAGCAAAGGGAAATAGGTCATCAGATTTTCCTGCTCAAAAAATATCGCAACAGTTTTTACGAATAGATATTCAATAACAGTTTTTAATACTCCTAACAAAAAAAACAGCGCAAAATATATTTTGTTCCAGAAAGAAGCAATCAATAAAGCTGCGAATAAAAGATTGACGATATAAACTAAAAGCAGCACCCAAAAAATTCTCTTGTCATCATATTTATCAGCTTTGCTTGCCCATCTTATGCGCTGATTAAAAAAACCTTTCCATGTTGTTTCAGGAGCAGTGCTCACAATCGCATTTTTATTTTTCAGGAAAAAAACATTGCCCGGGTATTTTTTATAAATCTTGTGCATCAAAAACATATCATCGCCTGAAGGAATGTCATCAATGTTTTTAAAACCATTCACTTCATAGAAAACTTTTTTTTCATAAGCAAGGTTTGCACCGTTGCACATAGAGTGAATATTTTTAAAAACAGACGCCCCGGTTATTCCTTGCAAAGTGATAAAATCAAGTGTTTGAAATATAGAGAGAAAAGAATTATCAGCATTTATTTTTACAGGCGCTGCAATAAATTTGGCATTTGTTTTTTCATGGAAAGATGCGATTGTTTGTAACCAATCTTTTTGTGGATTGCAATCCGCATCTGTTGTGACAATTAAATCTCCTATTGAATGATTAATGCCGGTTTCAATCGCGAATTTTTTGTATGAGCTTGTTGTGAGATTATTTGTGAAATCAGCTAATCTCAAACTAATTAAATTTAAGTCATCATACTGATAATTACTTATCAAATCAAACGTGTTATCAGTTGAATGGTCGTCAACAACAATTATCTGATACAAATCTTTTGGATAAGATTGTTGTGCAAGTGAGTCAAGTAAATGCTGAATATTTTTTTCTTCATTTCTAACTGGGATAATGATTGAGATTTTTGTTTTTAGATTATCACTATTTGATTCAGCTATATCAAAATCCGGCATTACATTCCATGCTCTTCGATAATATTCGATGAGGACTGCATAAGCAGCGAACAATAAAACAATTATTGAAATAAAAATGAGCATCGGTAAATATATGCAAGCTAATTTTTCAGCATTGAAATAATTGTATCAGCATTTCCTTCTGTTAATAACAAATGCCCGGTCGGCACAATTTTCAATTCACAGAATTCTTCAATTCCGGTCATGAATTTGTTTGCTCTTTCGAAACGGATTACCCGGTCATATTCGCCGTAAAGAAATCGAATAGATATCTTTTTTTCTTTGATAATGCTTTTTATTTTTTTGATGTCGGCCCTGAACCTTCTCATCGTTGTCCAACGTTTGTATAAATCTTCTCTGACTTTTTCATCGTGTATATAAAACGAAATGAACTTATAGACACTTTGGTTCACGACACCAAGCTTATTAACAACTTTCAGAAAGCCGAGCATTGGAGCAGGCTTTTGCAATGTTCGCTTAAAAAATGTATTGCCTGATTTAGTTTGTGTGGCAAGCCAATACCAGAAGTTTTCTTTCATCCCATCCGGTGCAATCAAAATAACTTTTTCAATTTTTTCAGGGATTTGCTGAATCATATTCAGCACCACTCTTCCACCCATACTAAACCCAAGCAAATAGATTTTTGTCGAGTGAAGCATTTGTTGTTCACTAATCTCATCAATGATTTCTAACACATCGCTCATGGCAAAATTCAATCCTTCGTTCCAGACTGTTTTGCCATGAAATGGAAAATCAATCGCAATCATGGTGAAATCATTTTCGATTTTTTTTTCAAGAAAAGAAAAAGATTGCGATGATTGCGAATAACCATGGAAACAAAATATTGTTTTTTCTCCATTGCCTGATTTGCAGTAATGAATGATCGAAGATTTATATGATAAATTGAAAGACTGCATATAATATTTCAGGCAATGAGTAATGAATCAGCTAAATTTATTTCTGACCCATTTTGCTAAGTCAAGATATTAAATTACCGGCTTTTAAATCCTATTTTAAATACAATTCCTTTCCGCCCGTTGCCTTCGTTGTTTCATTGCGAGAAAGTTTTTACAAAATAATTATCCGTTAACCCTTGCGCATTCCAAAAAATATCGGTAGGTTTGAATAGTTGTTTAACTAACTATATGCCAAACAACCATTTTAAAAAAGGAGAATTATACAGTTTTATTACTGGCAAAGCATCGACTGCCATTGCCCGCCGGTTGCAGAAGAAATTTAACAATGCAACTCTAAATTTAACCATTGAGCAATGGAGCGTACTCTATCATTTGTGGAAGGAAGACGGCAAGAGTCAGCAGGAATTGTGCAATGCTACTTTCCGGGATAAACCGAGTATTACAAGGTTATTAGATAATCTTGAAAAACTTCAATTGGTAAAAAGAGTGGCTTCTGAAAACGACAGACGTATTAATAAAATCTGCCTCACCAAACAAGGGCAAAAATTGCAGGAACAAACAATGCAACTCGCAGAACAGACATTGAATGATGCGCTGGAAGGTGTTCCGGCAGACCAGGTTAATCTTTGCAAAGAAGTGTTGCAAAAAGTGTATGACAACCTGAAATAATTTTTAACGATAAATATTTTTTTATGAGCACTGCCACTGAAAACAAAAATTTGCTGAAAGGCGGCGAATGGCTGATTAAGGAAAGTCCCGCTTTCGAAACATTCATTCCTGAAGACTATAATGAAGAGCAACAAATGGTAAAAGACATGTGCGCATCTTTTTTAGATGCGGACGTGCTGCCTGTCATTGACCGCATTGATAAATTAGAACCAGGCTTGATGCCTTCATTGGTTGCAAAAGCAGGTGAGCAAGGATTGCTTGGTGCTTCTATTCCTGAAGAATATGGAGGGCTTGGGAAAGATTTTATTACATCCACTTTGGTGAATGAAGGTCTTGGTGGCGGATTTTCTTTTTCAGTGGCAGTTGCTGCACACACAGGTATCGGCACTTTGCCCATTTTATATTTCGGAACTGCGGAGCAAAAACAAAAATATATTCCCAAACTTGCAAGTGGCGAATGGAAAGGCGCTTATGGATTAACGGAACCGAACAGCGGTAGTGATGCGCTTGGTGCAAAAACTTCAGCAAAACTTTCTGATGATGGAAAATATTATATTTTGAATGGACAAAAATGCTGGATTACAAACGGCGGCTTTGCCGATGTGTACACTGTGTTTGCAAAAATTGATGGCGATAAATTTTCTGCATTCATAATAGAAAGAGGATTCGAAGGATTCACACAAGGGCAGGAAGAACATAAAATGGGTATCAAAGGTTCATCAACCGTGCAACTGTATTTTCAGGATTGCAAAGTGCCTGCTGAAAATTTATTAGGACAGGCGGCCAAAGGTCATATCATCGCGTTCAATATTTTAAATATTGGTCGATTGAAATTATGTGCTGCTGCATTAGGCGGCGCAAAACGTGCAGCAACAACTTCTATTCAATATGCTGTTACGAGAGAACAATTCAAAACTTCGATTTCAAATTTTGGCGCGATAAAAAATAAGATTGCTGAAATGGCAATCAAGATTTGGGTTGCAGAAAGTGCTTTGTACAGAACTGCAAAATGGGTTGATGACAAAGAAATTGAATTGCAAAATGCAGGCAAGCCTTTTAACGAAGCATTGCTCGGAGCTGCGGAAGAATATGCAATTGAATGCGCGATGCTAAAAGTGTTTGGTAGTGAAGTGTTGGATTTTGTAGTGGATGAAGGCGTTCAGATTCATGGTGGAAATGGTTTTAGCGACGAATATATTATTTCAAAAGCATATCGTGATTCAAGGATTAACCGCATTTATGAAGGAACCAATGAAATCAATCGCTTATTAACTGTTGATATGGTTTTGAAACGTGCGATGAAAGGAAAACTTGATTTGATGGGACCAGCAATGGCAGTGCAAAAAGAATTGATGAGCATTCCTGATTTTGGCAGTGGTGATGATACTCCGTTTGCAAAAGAGAAAAAGCTCATCAGCAATTTTAAAAAAGCAATTTTGATGGTTGCAGGTGCAGCGGTTCAAAAGTTAATGATGAAGATTGAAAGCGAACAGGAAATATTGATGCATATTGCTGATATGGCAATTGAAACTTTTAATGCTGAAAGCGCATTGCTTCGTGCTATGAAATTAGCTGACCAACGTGGTGAAGCAGCTTGTGTTAATGAATTTGATATTGTTCGCACTTATTTGTATGATGCTGCAGACCACATCAACAAATTCGGGAAAGATGCTATCAATGCATTTGCAGATGGCGATGAACAAAGAATGATGCTTCTTGGATTGAAACGCTTCACTAAAGCAGAAGCTTTCAATAGCAAAGACGCAAAAAGAAGGATTGCGAATAAATTAATTGCGGAGAATAAATATCCACTATAATAGAGTAGCAGGAAATGAAAAATGCCATCGGAAAACGATGGCATTTTTCATTTGGAGTAAGTCAGTCCTAATTAATTTTTTCCAGTCTCATATCTAATTTCTTCTCTTTTTTAAAATATTCAAGCACCATCACAGATCCCGGTTTGCCAGGAAGTATTTTTGTTTTAGAAGCTTTCGACGAAAGGTTTATTTTGTCTGTTGTGAATTTATTGTTGAAATATGAAATGGAATGAAAAGTAAGTCCTTTATACTCTTTTGATTTTTCATAATCAGTGTAAGCTACCACGAAGTTTGAATGGTTCTGATCCGTTTGGGTGAAAGCAAAATCAAAGCCACCATAGGCTTTCACGACCTGAGCCATTAAATGCGGACTCATAAAATCTCCACCCATTCCATTAGGTGATTCAAAATTATTGTGGTTCTTTTCATAAATCTTTGCATCCTCAATATTGAACACATTATCAAACTGCATCATCACCATATCAGTTATCACAAGCTTCGTGACACCACTGCTCCCAACATGACCGGCAAGAGCGCCAATTGCAGTCATCGTGATGCCAAGTGCGCTGGCAGTTCTTTTATAGCCTTCCCCAACAGCGAAAATTTTTCCATCCTCAGTCTGTAATATCCTGTGAAAAAATAAATATCCTATATTATCTATTTTCCCTTTTTCATTCACATTAAGATACTTGCCGATTTCTTTCGTCCATGAATTATATTTCTTGATTTTTATTTTGCCTTTATTATCCATCACCCATATTGCAAGGCCAAGTGTATTGTCTGCAAGAACGCGGTCGCTCTTGTCATAATAAGATCCTAGCATCATGTAATCGCTGCTTCCTTGCAAGGTGGAAACATTCATTGGGTAAAACTTGTACTCTTCCTTTTCAGTCGAAATTTCGAAAGCTTTTTTTCCGGTGAAGAGATTAATGCCCAACAGCCAGGATTCTGCAGTGTTAGACGTTAATCTTTCTTTCTTCAAAATCTCAAAAAAAGCAAGGGTGTCATTGCTTCCCAAATAATTTGCAGTTGCGAATTTTATGTCTTCATTGGGCGTATAAACAATTTGCTTTTTTTGGTCGCTGTGCAAGATGTTTATTTCATAAGAATATATTTTGCCTTCTCTTTCAGGAATAACAGAAATAAAGCCTCTGTCTTCAATATCAAAAATTTCTTTATTAAGGCCATCCTCACTTTTGAACTTTTCATAATTGTCAATCATCGATTTGGTCTTCTTGTCAATTTCCTTGGAATATTCATATTTCTTTTTCCCATCCATATCATAGATGCGGTAATTGAGCTGCTTTTCTCCTTTGTTATAAAATAAAAAAATGAGGCAACTTCCGTTGAAAGATGATTCAAGCAGTTGAATGCTTTTATCATCAGTGAATTTTATATCCTTCACTTTGTTCAGGTTCTCATCTAATATCTGTACAGTATATTCATCTGTGTGACGGTCAACTTTGTCAGACTGATAAAAGAGATAATAGCCTTTAATTTCTTCTTTTTGCAGGATGGGGCCTGAATTGCGCAAATAAGCAGTGTACACTTTATCGATGGTGAGCTTTTGCGAATACGACAAATTTGCGATGATCATGAAACCAGTTGCCAGTAATACACGCAATGAAATCTTGTTCATTTTTTGTTTGGTTTATTGGTTATTAATTTTTTCAAAATTATATTTTCCTTTGGGGAAATTTTTGTGATAATAATCAACCCATTCTTTTTTTTCATCGGGTTTATTGAAAATTTCTTTGCTAACAATTAATGTATTCAGAAATTCTTCGCTATTCTTGAAATTATCCTGGTATTGTTTTGCAAAATAATAACTTAAAGCAGGCCAATCAGGCAAGCGAAGATTTTGGATGAAATGAAGCAGGCTATCATATTTTTTGTCGAAATAAGCGGCTGGCAAATCAGATATTTTGGTGAGCTCGTGCTTTTTTTGATACAGGTAACATTGATTCAGGCAGCCGCCGATCAATGAATATATCAACGCATCTTCTTTGTATTGAGGAAGCATTTCGAGAGACAAGTACAAACATCTGGATATTAACCCGGCTTTGTAGCAATACAAAACAATTTCAAGATCAAATTGCTTTTTTAGTCTGGCGAATTCTTTTTCACTGACTACAAATTTTTGTTTGGGCCCCTTTTGATATTGCTTTACGCGACTTTCAAGTTTTGCAACACGAACTTTGCAATCGGGATGTGTTTTGAGTGAGTCGGCTTCTTTTTTATCTTCTTCGTGCGATGAATTTGCCATGGCTGAAAGACCGACAGATGCTCTTGTCCATTTTGCCTGAAAGGGGTAATCAGGGAAATTAAAGTACTTTTCCAGCCTCAGCTCCTCGTTGTATTTGTCTTTGTCAACGCTGTCTAAAAGTGTGAGGCAGCTCAAAGCTTCGTTCAGGTCATAAGGTGTATTTTTTAGCCACTCAATAGCCAGAGAATCGGCTTCTGATTCATGCTCCCGGCTGTGGCGCCTGTCTTTGAATGTGAAATTTTTTGCCAGGCTTTCAAGCTGCTGTCTTTTTTGATAAGCAGAGCGCTGTATGGTTCTCAATTCTTTTTGGAATTCATCTGAGTAGATAGTGTTCACATACTGCTCAATTGCCTTATTGCTCTGATTCAAATAGAGGTGAGCGAGCTCATGGCAAATAACAAATGCAGCCTGGCTTTCATTTTCGAGCTTATAGAAAAGACCAATATTAAATAAGATCGTTCCTTCACCCATGCTGCTTGCATTAGGCCAGAAAGCTTTTGAGAACAGGACCCTGCTGTTTAAAGATTTTAATGAGAGGTTATAACTATAGACAATCTTTACAACCGACTGCAGGTAATCGTTGGCTTCCGGGTTGGTAATTATCCCATCTTCATCGAAGATGGTTTTTATATTTTCATATCGTTCTTTATACAGCTCAATGATATATTTGCTATTAGGACCGGACACACCGGATATGTCTTTTTTATATTTCTGCGTGATGGAATCCAGCAGTGTTTTATGTTTTAAGGAATCCTCTTTTAAAGGAACAAAAGTCTGAGCATGCAATTTTGCAGAGCCTGATATAATAAAGCAGAAAAGAATAAAAGGTTTTAATACAGTCATAGATAAAGCAACAGTATAAACGAAAAAAACGAATTATTAATATATGCCCTAAATATACAGATGAAATAAGAATTTGCACAGTTCTATCGCATAGTCCGTTTTGATAATCAAAGCAAGCTATCTTTATAAAAATTTCCCGATGAGGTTAACGCTGTTGACTTTTACTTTTCTGTTGATTGCTTTCTTTTCTTTCTCACAAGACAGTATTTGGCTGGCAAAAAGCATTGGTAAGCTTCCTTTCATCGAATATGGAATTGGCGATGATAGACTCGGTGGTGCCAAAATGGGCTATATCGATTCTAATATTCTGCTGAAAATTGTTGATAGCTTTAAAACTGATTATAAAATCCAGCTATCCAAATTTCATTCAGGTTACATCGCGAAAGAAAGTGTTGTGTTGATTAGCAAACAAGCTAATAAGCCAATTATCCATAACGCACATTTAAGCGGAAGCTTTCGTGTGTTTGGGGATTCTGCATTTGATTATGTGACCGTTTTGCTCGATGAACATTTGCCCTATAGAAGCTTTCATCTTATCAGCCCGTCAAGAATTGCAGTAGATATTTTCGGAGCAACTTCCAATACGAATTGGATTACTCAATTGAAAAGCGTGAAAGAAATCAAAAATACATGGTATGAACAAATTGAGGACGATGTGTTGCGTATTTATATTGAACTGAAACACCAACAACATTGGGGGCATTTTATTACTTATGATACAACAGGAAACAGATTAATCGTCCGGATTAAGCGACAGCCAACGGCATTGGATATACGTAAATTAAAAATTGCTATTGATGCCGGGCATGGCGGAGATAATAGCGGAGCGAGCGGAGTTACCAGCAATATTCTCGAGAAAAATTACACACTTATCATAGCAAAAGAAGTAGAGAAGGCATTGAAGAAAGCCGGTGTGAAAAAGGTTTATATGACCCGGACTAAAGATACTTCGCTGAGCATGCCTGAGAGGATATTGGCGCTGCGAGAATATAATCCTGATTTATTAGTAAGCATTCATTTGAATTCGGGTAGTTCAGATACAACACAAGGCACAAGCACTTATTATCGTTATATTGGTTTTCGCCCTTTAAGCGAAGCAATTTTAAATCGCATGCTTTCTTTGGGATTGAAAGAATTTGGTAATGTAGGAAATTTCAATTTTGCATTGAGCGGACCTACTGATTACCCGAATGCTTTAGTGGAAGTGGCTTTTTTGAGCAATAAAGATGATGAGAAAAAAATCCTCAACCCGAAATTTCAGAAAGCAGTTGCACAGAAAATTTATCTGGGAATTGTTGATTGGCTAAAACAGATGAAATAATGAACGGCTATTTAATGCAGGAGCTAAATATTGTTTTGAGCGATGATGCATTTATCGAGAGCCTTTCCATGGAAAATAATTTCAGCACTGTTTTCGAAAGCAACGATGAAACAGGATATTTTTATGCAATCGAAATAGATTCGAAAACAAAGGAACAGCGTATATTAGATGCACTGCATATTTTTGAGACTGAGGAAATTTCAAAAGAAAAAAAGGAAATCAATATCAAAATCATTTGGACAAAAGATTGGCTGAAATGTGCGTTGATATTAGATGATGAATGCCATGCCGTTTTTGATTTTAAAAAACAAGGTGGTTACAATATCAATGAATTTCCGCCGCCAAATTCTTTTTGGACAAAAGAAGAACGAAAGCTGACTAATGAAATTATTCAACAACTATTTTAAAATTTAAAGAATGGAACTAAAAAACATTTTTATCCATCATGTTTTTTTCTGGCTTAAAAATCCTGTTAGCAAAGAAGATAAAGCCGCTCTGGTGGAAGGTTTAAAAAAATTATCAAAAGTAGAAACTATCAGGCAATTTCATATCGGGGAACCGGCTACCACGGATCGCGATGTGATTGAGCGTTCTTATTCTGTTTCATGGATGCTGATATTTGATAATCTTGAAGATGAAGAAATTTATCAGCCACATCCGCTACACAAAAAATTTATTGAAGAATGCTCACATCTCTGGAACAAAGTGGTGGTTCATGATTCGGAAGATGTGAAATAATCATTTCAGTGTGACAATTTTATTGAGAAGTAGCAATTGGAGAACTATAGACCGAAAACTCTAAACTGTCAACTGTGCTGCCGCTGCTTCATCCACAAACCAATGCAATTCTCCAGCTTCAGGTTTTATTTCTTGTGAAGGATATAAATCAGGATTATAATGTCCTTGCAAAACTTCTTTCAAAGCATGCGCTTTATTAGCACCTGTTGTCAGAAATGCAATTTGTTTTGATTTGTTCACGACAGCTTTTGTGAGCGTGATGCGATACATATTTTGTGCTTCCAGCCAAAGTGAAGTAGCCCATTTTTTTTCTTCATGCACAACTGCAGTTCCCGGGAAAAGAGAAAGAACATGACCGTCGTCGCCCATGCCTAACAATACTAAGTCGAAAGTTGTGAATGGTGAATCGTCAATGGTGAATGGAAAGTATAAGTGCAAAATTTTTTCATATTCTTCTGCAGATTTCTCCGGAGAAATATTTTCAGTTTGCATCACATGGATATGATATGGCGGGATTGGAACATTATTTAATAATGTATCATAAGCCATCTTCGCATTGTTGCGTTCGTCATTAAATGGAACATCTCTTTCATCGCCCCAGAAAATATGAAGTTTTTTCCAATCGATTTTTTCACGGTAAGGTGTAGCCGATAATAACTGATACAATACTTTTGGTGTATTGCCACCGGAAAGCACTAAGGTAAATCTGTCTTTCGTCTTTAGAGTTTCGGCAATACAATTAACAATCCAGTCTGCAACTTTATGATTGAATTCATCGGCTGTTTTGGAAATGTGTAAATGCATTTTCTAATTACTTATTTCTAATTTTTCATTTTTTATTCTTGATGCAGCGGCGGAAGCGTAATCCAATTATGCCCATCTCTTGCTATCAGTGCTTCCGCATCTTCCGGTCCCCAACTATCGGGAGCATAATTTGGAAAATCAACAGGTGGTCTGGCTTCCCATGCCTCAAGAATCGGCATGATGATTTTCCATGCTGCTTCTACCTGGTCGCTGCGCATGAACAATGTTGCATTTCCTTCCATCACATCCAGCAACAGCGTTTCATAAGCTTCCGGCTCGTTACCATCATAAGCATCTTTATAACTGAAAATCATATCAACAGGATTCAGCGTCATTGACTGTCCGGGTCGTTTCGCCTGAAAACGAAGACGGATATCCATTTCAGGCTGGATGCTTATTGTTAATCTGTTTGGTCTCCATGTCTCAGTTGCTTCATCAGGAAAAGCATAATGTGGCGCAGGCTTAAACTGAATAGTGATGATGGTTGTTTTATCATGCAATCTTTTTCCGGTGCGCACATAAAATGGAACATCCTGCCAGCGCCAGTTGTCAATATAAAATTTTACTGCAGCAAATGTGTCGATATTCGAATCGGGCGAAACACTTTTTTCTTTTTTATATGAAGGAACTTTCTCTCCCTTCACCCAGCCTTCATCATACTGCCCGCGAACTGCATAAGCATGCACATCATCTTTACTAATTTTTCGAATCGCATTCAACACATCTACTTTTTTATTTCTGATTTCATCTGCATCAAAACTGACCGGAGCTTCCATCCCAATCATGCAAACCATTTGAAGGATATGGTTCTGCACCATATCGCGCAAAGCGCCGGAAGTTTCATAATAGCCACCACGACCTTCAACACCTACTGTTTCTGCTGCCGTGATTTGAACATGGTCGATATAATTTTTATTCCATATCGGTTCAAACAATGCATTAGCAAAACGCATCGCCAAAATATTTTGTATCGTTTCTTTTCCGAGGTAATGGTCGATGCGATAAATCTGTTCTTCATCAAACATTCCCATCAAAAGCTTGTTGAGCTCATGAGCGCTTTTTAAATCATGACCAAAAGGCTTTTCAACAACGATGCGTGTACATTTTGTATCAGAACAAATATTCAGCGCACCTAATTTTTTGGCAATATCAGGAACAAGTTGTGGTGCAACAGCCATATAAAAAATCACATTCGGGTGCTCACCAAACTGCTGCTCTTTTGATTTTACTATCTCAGCAATTTTCTGGTATTCTTCATCCTTTTCCGCATCCATTTGCAGATAAGAAATCTGTTGTGAGAATGTTTGCCATTTGCCATTCTGTTCATCTTTTCTTCTGCTAAATTGCTTGATGCCATCTAATAATTTGGCGCGATAATTTTCATCAGTGAATTCAGTTCTTCCAATGCCAACGATGCTGAATTTTTCCGGCATCCATTCATCAATAAATAAATTATAAAGCGCAGGAGAAAGTTTTCTGAAATTCAAATCGCCGCTCCCACCGAAAATGAATAAGAGAGAAGCTGGCGGACGTTTATGATTTTGCATGATTATTCTGAATATTTTTTAATTACTGTCTATGGTAAATACTGATTTATCAAATTCTTTTTTGAAATAAAAAGTTCTCCCAAAATTAAATTGCCCCCAAGGCAATATCGATATCAAAGACCAGCCATTCCTACTCATATAATCAAGAACATCTATTTCATTCTTAAAACTATTTATTGCCATAAGGCTTTTCATTATCGAGCTGTCTTTAATATACATATTTGGGTTTCCAAAGTTTACTGATATTTTGACCTTGGCGGCGATAACAGGAATATAAGTTACCGCACAATATTTTTCAATTTTAGTTTGAGCAAAACAAAAATTGATTGCTGTTCCGAATGTTACTGCAATAATGAATATCTTTTTCATAATAATGAGTTTTTAATAAAATAAAGAAATTAAAAACTCATTTGTTATCATTAAACAGTCATTAACGAATCATTATGCTGATTGCCATTCAGTGTGAAATGTTCCGGGCATATCAATTCGCTGATAAGTGTGTGCACCAAAATAATCACGTTGGGCCTGAATTAAATTTGTCGGCAATTTTTCGGTGCGATACGCTTCAAAATAACTCAAAGCGCTCATCAATGCTGCAACAGGGTAACCTGTTTGTGTTGCATGCATCACCACAGTTCGCGTGTGCTGTAATTTTTTTTGCAGCAATTGCGCAATGTCTGCATTCAATAACAAATTAGGCAGCTCAGGGTTCGATGTATATGCTTTGAAAAAAGTTTCAAGCAAAGTGGAACGGATAATACAACCGCCACGCCAGATGCGAACCACGTCAGTCATAGGAATGTCCATTTGCAATTCTGATGAAGCTTTATGAAGCAAGGATAATCCCTGTGAATAACAAATAATGGTCGCGAAAAATAATGCATCGCCGAGTTCCTGAATGAAAACTTCTTTCGGCACTTCAATTGAATGCGTTGAAGTTTTGTACAATGCAGCAGCTTGTGTTCTTTCATCTTTATATGCAGAAAGGCTGCGAAGCGAAACTGCGGTATCAATAACGGTGATAGGTATCCCAAGATCCATTGAATCCTGCGAAGTCCACTTGCCGGTTCCTTTTGCACCTGCTTTGTCAAGTATCATATCCACTAACCTGTTATTCGTCTTATCATCTTTTTGAAGGAAAATATCTCTGGTGATTTCTATCAGGAAAGATTGCAGCTCGCCTTCATTCCATGTTTTGAAAACTTTGTACAATTCATCATTATCCAACCCTAGACCGTTTTTCAATAAATCATACACTTCGCTGATTAATTGCATGATGGCATACTCAATCCCGTTGTGAACCATCTTCACATAATGCCCTGCCGCATTTTTGCCCATATAAGCAACACAAGCGCTGCCACTCACTTTAGCTGCCACTGCTTCCAATATCGGCTGAACATTTTTGTATGCTTCAGCATCGCCGCCGGGCATGATGCTTGGGCCGGTTCTTGCACCATGCTCACCGCCTGAAACACCGACTCCCATGAAATGAATGCCGGTGTCTTTCAGATATTCCAATCTTTTTAATGTATCAGTATAATGTGAGTTGCCACCATCAATAATGATATCTCCTTTTTCCAAAAGAGGAAGCAAATCATGAATCACATCATCAACCGGTTTTCCTGCAGGTACGAGCATCATTAATTTTCGTGGAGGCTGCAACAGCTTAATCATTTCAGCCAAAGTGTTCACTCCTTGCACTGTTGTGCCGGGCGTAGCAGAAGTTTCGAGCAATGCGCCTTTGGTTTCATCTTTATCAAAGCCAATTGCTTTGAAACCATGGTCTGCCATGTTTAGTAAAAGGTTGCGACCCATCACGCCAAGGCCTATCATCCCGAAATCATATAAATTATTTGCCATGAAATTTGTTTATGTGAGCCAACAAAATTAGGTGATTTGAAAAAAAAGCGGCTGCAAGTTTTTGCAGCCGCTTATACAAGCAATATTTTATGATTTTTAATTTTTAACTTCCGGGTGAGGGTTGCCTCTGTGGCAAGTCATGCAACTGATGGCGGGTTGGGTTTCGCCTTTTTCATCTTTATTAAAGCTGAAATATTTTTTATTGATTTTTGCAGTCATGCGCATCATGTGGCGTGCAATGTCTTTCTCAGGTTTGTCATCGCTCGCAAAATCAGGATGATGATTGGTTGTATCTTTTGAAGGAGCATGGCAGAAATTGCATTTTACGCCCAGCGCTGCCTTGAAATTGTCCATCACTTTGTCCAGGTCTTCGTCGCTGATGTCTTTGGGAAGCACTTTCAAATTCTTGAATTTATGTTCTTCAGGCGGTTTAGTGGCAGCAATGCCAATAATAACGATTGTTACAAGAGCCAGGGCTGTAGAAATTTTTTTGATGTTCGTCATCGAATAGAGTTTTAATTTGATTGTTAGTTACAAATTTTAATGGATGAACAAATATCTCCATCCTCTTAAAATTCATCGCTATATTTTATTAAGTTCTAAATTTATCAAACCTTTTTTATTTCAAAGAGAATTTTTTTATGAATGAGCTAATATTGTTATGAAAAAGTACATTTATCAATTTTAACGGCATGAAAAAAATACGCTGGGGCATTTTAGGATGTGGCAATATTGCAAAAAAAATGGCATCAGACCTTCAATATGTTGAAGGCGCTGAATTGGTGGCTTGTGGCTCTCGCAGCCAATCTGTAGCAGACGAGTTTGCTAATAAGTTTTCAATCTCGCATAGCCATGGCAGTTATGAAGCATTGGTAAATGATAAGGATGTAGATGTGATTTATGTTGCTTCGCCACATGGGCTACATTATGAACATGTGCTGCTTTGCCTGAAAAGCAAAAAAGCAGTGTTGTGTGAAAAAGCATTCGCCATTAACAGCAGGCAGGCAAATGAAATGATTAGTGAAGCAAGAAAACAAAATGTTTTTTTGATGGAAGCATTATGGTCAAAATTCACGCCGCAGCATGATATCGTTCAACAGATAATTAAGAATGGTGACCTTGGAGAGATTCAAAGCATGATTGTGAACTTTGGTTTCATACCTGAGCCTCCATTTTCTGCAAGATTATTTGAGCCATCATTAGGGGGCGGTTCACTGCTTGATATCGGCATTTACAATGTTTTTTATGCACTTTCAGTTCTTGGGAGACCAGATATCATCGAAGCAAGTATGACTCCTGCAACAACGGGAGTTGATGAGCAATGTGCTGCAACATTTCGTTATAGCGATGGAAGAATAGCGCAATTGTTTTCTACATTTTCTTCAAACCTTGCAACGGAAGCAGATATTAATGGGCGTAAAGGAAGATTGAGATTAACGCCCAGATTTTATAATCCCACAACAGCGACGATTGAATTTTATCCGGGAAAGATAGATTCAAAACAAATTATCCCACATCATTCGGAACCGGGCTTTGGTTATCAATATCAGGCAAAGCATGTTTGTGATTGCTTACGGCAAGGAATAACCGAAAGCCCGGTAATGACACATGCCGATACTTTATTAATTATGGAAACAATGGACCGCATACGCTCTATTGCAGGAATTCATTATGAGGTTGATTAATTAATCATAATATAATATCAGGCGCAATTTTTCTTCCACAAAGTTTTCTTTCTGGTTTATATTTACTGTCCGGTAATTACAATCTCTGTTTATGGCAAAATCACGGAATGCTGCATTGGGGTTTATTTTTATAACCATATTGATAGATTCAATAGGATTTGGGGTAATCATCCCTGTGATGCCAAGGCTTATTGCCGGACTAAGAAATATCCCGGTTAATGAAGCAAGCACATCGGGAGGCATTCTCTTATCAACATATGCTATCATGCAATTTTTATTTGCACCTGTTATCGGAAACCTGAGCGATAAATATGGCCGAAGGCCGATTATTTTGTTTTCATTGTTTGGTTTTGGCATCGATTATTTATTCCTGAGCTTTGCACCCACTTATGGATGGCTTTTTGTTGGAAGGATTGTTGCCGGCATCACTGGTGCGAGTTTCACCACAGCGATGGCATATATCGCAGATATCAGCACGGCCGATACGAGAGCAAAAAATTTCGGTATGGTCGGAGGTGCATTTGGTCTTGGTTTTATTATTGGCCCTGCCATTGGCGGATTATTAGGTAAATTTGGGTTGCGTGCTCCATTTTATGTTGCTGCGATATTGACACTCATCAACTGGTTGTATGGTTATTTTGTTCTGCCAGAATCATTAAGCAAGGATCATAGAAGAGAATTTGAATGGAAAAGAGCCAATCCTGTCGGCACGCTCATTCAGTTGAAAAAATATCCGGCTATTAGCGGACTCATTGCCGCTTTGACACTTATATATCTTGCCGTTCATGCTGTTCAAAGCAACTGGAGTTTTTTCACAATGTATAGGTTTCAGTGGAACCCGACGATGGTGGGAATTTCATTGTCGTTGGTTGGAGCTTTAGTTGCTGTAGTACAAGTTGGTTTAATAAGAATCATCACACCAAAAATCGGGGCGGAGCGCAGCATCTATATCGGCCTTGGGTTTTATGCACTTGGCATGTTGCTCTTTGCATTTGCCAGCCAAAGCTGGATGATGTTTGCCTTTCTTGTTCCTTATTGTTTGGGCGGCATTGCAGGGCCTTCTTTACAGGCAACGATGTCGGGCAACGTGCCGCCAAATGAGCAAGGTGAATTGCAAGGCGGTCTCACCAGTTTGATGAGCCTGACAACAATATTTGGACCTTTAATCATGACAGGTTTGTTTTCTTATTTCACTACCAAGGCTCCGATCATATTTCCAGGCGCTCCTTTTTTATTAGGAAGTATTTTGATGCTTTCGAGCTGCTTCGTTACATACTATTCTTTGAAATCAACTTCGGCGAAAGCTGCCTGATAATTCGGGAGCAAAGAAATTTTTTAAATCATTCTCTCCGATTTATTTTATGTTAATGGGATTATGAAAAAAGAGCTCTATTTCGATATCAGTTCGTCAGAAAGTGGCGGAAGTTTATTCCGCTTAGACGATAACGGAAAAATTTCTTTCTATTATAACCACAGCACTTACGATGACAGAAAAGATGAGCTAAAAGTTTTCGAAACTAATTTCGAAAGCTTTGATTCTTTCTGGAAATATCTCATTCAAAATAAAGAATGGTTCTATCTTCACCCGATGTTTGTTCATCCCGAACAAAGAGAATTTGTGAGAGAACAATTAAAGCATGTGAACTGGAACGTTCATGCTAATAAAAAATGGCAGGATAGCCATCAGCGCCAGTGGAAAAAAGTATTGGCTGCGCCTGAAAATTACTATCGCCCAAAATAATTTTTTAAAGAACTATTATGAAACAAATCATTATCACTTTCATTTTTTTATTAGTCATTTTATCAAATATTTCAGCTCAGGACACTGCATACGTTCACCCAAATACTAACGGCAATGGTTGGGTGAATTTATTTGATGATAAGCTTTCAGATGCAAATTTTCCAACCGGAGTGTGGAGCATTCATGACGGAATTATCACTGCTACAAAAGATGAATGTATGTGGAGCAAAAAAGCTTACGACGATTTTGTGCTTGACCTTGATTTCAAAAATGCAGATGGAACGAACAGCGGCGTGATTGTTCATGCAAGCGATACCGGAAAATGGGTTTCCCATTCTGTAGAAATTCAGATTGCGGATGATTATTCTGCTGAATGGAGCAAAGCTCCTGCAACATGGCAGTGCGCTGCTGTTTTCGGTCATCAGGCTGTAACAAAAAGAACAGTAAAAAAAGCGGGAGAATGGAATCATTATACCATCACGTGCAAAGGAAAAAAGATATGGATTGTTTTGAATGGAGAATTAGTGAACACATGTGATATGAGCTTATATACTTCTGCATCTGTAAATCCCGACGGCTCGAAAGTTCCGGGCTGGCTGAGTAACCCAATGTCAACGCTTCAATTGCATGGCTATATTGGTTTCCAGGGAAAGCATGCAGGAGCGCCGATTTATTTTCGTAACATCAAGATATTAGAATTGAAATGAAATGTTTAACCGCGAAGGCGCAAGGACACGAGGATTTGAGATATTAATTTCAGACTTTGCGCATTCATTTCTTTGCGGTTAAGTAGTTAATTTTACATTTCAATGCCTGCTTTCAATTGGAACGATACGGTCAATCTTTTTTCCAAGCTAACTCCGCGCCGCGTTTGGAATGGCAGTAAAGTATTGAGCAGTTATTATATCAGCAAATGGAGCAAGAAGCCCGTGCAGTGGGGCTTTCCGGTTTCTATTTCTTTTGAGCCGACAACATCGTGCAACCTTCGCTGTCCTGAATGCCCGAGTGGTCTAAGAGCTTTCACAAGACCAATAGGCATGTTGAAGAAAGATTTTTTCAGTGACACCATCGACCAGCTTTCAAAAGAATTATTATACCTCATTTTTTATTTTCAGGGAGAGCCATATCTGAATCCGGATTTTCTAGACATGGTGAAATATGCTTCGCAGAAAGGAATTTATACAGCCACATCAACAAATGCACATTATCTGAATGATGCGAATGCAAAGAGAACAGTTGAAAGTGGTCTTGACAGATTGATAATTTCTATTGACGGAACAACACAAGATGTGTATGAACAATATCGTGTTGGAGGAAAATTGGAAAAAGTGTTGGAAGGCGCGAGAAATATCGTGAAATGGAAAAAAGAATTAAAAAGCAAAACACCGTTTGTTTTTTTTCAGTTCTTAGTAGTGAAACCAAACGAACATCAGATTGAAGACATTAAAAGATTAGCAAAAGAAACCGGTGTTGATGAAGTGCGTTTCAAAACTGCTCAGGTGTATGATTATGAAAATGACCCGAACCAATTAATTCCAGTGAATGAAAAATACAGCCGCTATAAAAAAAATAAGAATGGCAATCATGAAGTAAAGAATGCTTTGCAAAACCATTGCTGGAGATTGTGGCATGCAACGGTAATAACCTGGGATGGATTAGTGGTTCCTTGTTGTTTCGATAAAGATGCGCAACATCAGTTGGGCGATTTAAAAGGAAAGCCATTCAAAGAAATCTGGCAGAATGATAAATATGTGAACTTTCGCAAGAGCATTTTGCAAAGCAGAAAAAATATTGACATCTGCGCAAATTGCAGCGAGGGAACAAAAGTTTGGGAAGATTGATGTGAAGATTTGAAAATATGCGGATGTGCGAATTGAGCAAAAAATATTATTATGCCTTTATCAGATTCAATACTTGCACGCTTACAATATCAATACGAAACTATTTCAGAGATAACAAAAAATTTCAGTGAAGAACAATTGAAACAACGCATCAATCCTGATAAATGGAGCATATTTGAAAACATCGTTCATTTGTGTGCTTATCAACCAACATTCATCAAAAGAATTGATTTGATACTGCACATGGACAGCCCGACATTTGAAAGATATGTTGCAGAAAATGATAACCACTTTTATGAATGCATGCAACTTTCTAAAGAAGAATTATTATCAAAAATTAGCAGAGAGCGCTCTATTATTGTCTCAAAGCTTAAAAATCTTGAAGAGAATCAATTGAGCAGGACAGGTCGCCATCCAAAATACGGTTTGTTCAGTATTTCAAAATGGACTGAATTCTTTTTACTTCACGAAGCACATCATTTATGGACAATCATGCAGCTTAGCTTTTCTCTTTAATAGCATTGAAGGATTATTGCTATTTTAGCTCATAATAACCTTACGTATGAGCATTGAGAAAGACATCAACCAACAAAAATTCCGCAACGAGCACCAGAAAGCGGCGATAAATCTCATTTATACTTACAACTGGATAACAGAAAAAATGAAAATATTTTTCGATGAGTATGAGATTACGGCGCAGCAATTCAATATTCTCCGCATATTGCGCGGTGCGCAAAAACCATTATCTACGCTGCAAATCCGTGAAAGAATGCTGGACAAAATGAGCGACACGAGCCGCATTGTTGACAGGCTATTAATAAAAGGTCATGTGAAGAAAAACATTTGTGAAACCGACAGGCGATTAGTAGATATTACTATCACCAAAAAAGGAGAAAAGCTGCTGGAGAAATTAGATGAGAAAAGCAATGAAATGGATGCAGTAATGGTCAATCTTTCAGAAGAAGAATCAAAAACGTTAAATCAACTGCTTGATAAAATACGCAATTCAGAATAATATAACTTCGCCGTTTTTAATCAACAGCTTATAAGAATGAAGCACTTTTTTCTAACCCTACTTACTACTTATCACTTACTACTTGCCACTCACGTCCATGCCCAACCGAAATATGAATTCCGCGCCGCATGGATTGCGACAGTTGATAATATCGACTGGCCCAGCAAAGGCAATTTCAACTCTGACAGCCAGAAAGTAGAGTTCAGAAGGATTCTTGATATGCACAAGCGAAATGGCATGAACGCAGTGATAGTACAGATTCGCCCGGCTGCAGACGCATTTTATCCTTCACAATATGAACCATGGAGTGAATGGCTCACCGGAAAACAAGGGAAAGCACCATCACCATACTATGACCCGCTTGCTTTCATGATTGCTGAAACGCATAAACGCGGAATGGAATTTCATGCATGGTGCAATCCATATCGAGCTGTATTTAGAATTGGTGTTTCAACAATCGCCGCAACACATATCACGAGAGTTCATCCTGAATGGTTCCTTACTTATGGCGACACAAAATATTTTGACCCGGGAAATAAAGACGTGCAACAGTTTGTGACAAACGTGATTCGTGATATTGTGAGAAGATATGATATCGATGCGATTCATTTTGATGATTATTTTTACCCGTATCGCATTGCCGGAAAAGAATTCCCTGATTATTCTTCTTATTCAAAATACGGGAATGGAATGAACAAAGAAGATTGGCGAAGAAGCAATACGGATTCGATTATTGTGATGCTCGGCAAAGCGATAAAGGAAGAAAAAAAATATTGCAGGTTCGGCATCAGCCCATTTGGCATTTGGAGAAATGCCAGCAAAGATTCTTTGTTGGGAAGCAATACAAAAGCAGGGCAAACTAATTATGATGATTTGTATGCAGATATTGTGTTATGGTTAAAAAATGGCTGGATTGATTATGTTGTGCCGCAATTATATTTTGAGTTTGGTCACAGGGCTGCGCCTTATCAGGTTTTGCTCGATTGGTGGAACAGCCATTCTTATGGAAGGCATTGTTATATCGGGCTTGGCATATTCAATGCAAACAAGAATGCTGAATGGCGCGATAAAACAATGTTGCCAAGACAAATTGATTCGCTGAGAAAAGAAGCAAATGTTCAGGGCATGATTTTTTTCAGCAGCAAATCATTTGAAAATAACCCGAACGGATGGAGCGATAGCCTGCGCTTGAATTATTTTAAAACTCCTGCACTCATTCCGCCGATGGATTGGATTGACACAGTGAAAATGCATGAACCGATTTCAAGCACGAAGTATAATGAAAAAGATTCTATGCTTATTACTTCTCTGCAAAAAAATCCTGTTGATGATGAGATAAAAGGATTTGCTATTTACAAATCAAATCAATCAACGTTCAATAATGATTCGAGCAAGCTTGTTGCATTCATTCCTTTTTCTCCCGATGCAAAATTTAATTTGAAAGCTGCGCGTTTTGCAAGCGATAAAAATATGGTTTATTATTTCGTGACAGCCGTAAGCAAAACCAACACGGAAAGCAATCCGGTTTCTATTTACAGTTTTTCGTCAGCACCGACTGGGAAATAAATTAGGTGAAATTTTTTTATTTGGTGCCTGCGATAGTAATTCTATTAAGCATTCTTGCGTCGCACTCTTGTACGGCAACAATTCTATTGAGCGATTCATAAATTCGTAAATGCTTTTATAAGCAATGCCGAACTCTCAAACATTTTTTTAACTTTGTTATTCAATAATAATGATTGCAATTGTTGGCGTCCTCGCCAACAATCTATAAATAGCAATAGTCTTTAATTTTAAAAATTTAACTATGCCTGGCTTTGAATTTTTCGGAGAAGAAGAACGCAAAGAAGTGAATGATGTTCTGCAAACAGGGATTCTGATGCGTTATGGCTTTGATGCTCCGCGCAAAGGAATCTGGAAATCCAAAGAACTGGAAGAAGCCATTTGCAAAACCGTGAATTGCAAATATGCGCAATTGGTTTCTAGTGGAACTGCGGCGCTTACAACAGCATTGGCAGCACTTGGGATTGGCGCAGGCGATGAAGTGATTATGCCTTCATTCACATTCGTTGCGAGCCCTGAAGCTGTTCTGAGTGTTGGCGCTGTTCCCGTTGTTGTTGATATTGATGAAACATTAACCATGAATCCTGATGCAGTAAGAAAAGCAATCACTCCAAAAACAAAATGCGTGATGCCTGTTCATATGTGCGGCAGCATGGCTGATGTGGATGCGCTTGTGAAAATATGCAAAGAACATAATCTCATTTTATTAGAAGATGCATGCCAGAGCATCGGCGCTTCTTATAAAGGAAAACATCTGGGTACAATCGGCAACGCAGGCACTTTTTCATTCGATTTTGTGAAGACAGTTACTTGCGCAGAAGGTGGTGCAGTTCTTACCAATGATGAAAATATTTATATCAAATGTGATGGATATAGCGATCATGGTCATGACCATAAAGGAATTGACCGCGGGGCAGACCTTCATCCATTTCTTGGCTACAATTTCCGCATTTCCGAATTGCATGCCGCAGTTGGTTTAGCACAAATCAGAAAACTTGATAAATTCCTCGCGATACAAAGAAAGAATCATCAACAATTAAAAAATATTTTATCACAAATCCCCGAAGTTTCTTTCCGAATTATTCCTGACCCGACAGGAGATAGCTGCACTTTCTTAAGCTGGTTTTTGCCAACTGAAGAAATAATGAAAACAGTTGTCGCTGAAATGAAAGACAAAAATATTTATGTCGGCAATTTCTATTGGTTCGATAACAACTGGCATTATATACGCAAATGGGACCATCTGAAAAATGCTGATTCACTAAATAATCTCAATGACGCTCAGAGGCAGGCTTTGCAGAAATTGAAACAAACTTTATTTACAGCAAGCGACAGCATTATGAGCCGTTGCATTTCAACTGCCATTAGTTTATCATGGACTGAAGAGCAGATAAAAGATAAGGGTGAAAAAATAGTGAGTGCAATTAAAAAGGCATTATCAAAACAGAGCGTTTCGGCATAAATTATTTCTTTCCTTCAAGGTAATTGCAATATTCAAGCGAGCCAAGCCTGAACCTGAGTGGTATATGCGTTGCCCTTTCAAACTTGTATTCTTTCGTGCAGAAAAATCCCAAATGCTGCACATAATAATCGCCATATAATCTGGAAGATTGAGCCAATTCAGCAAAAGAAATTTTTGGAGTGATAAATTTGCCGCCTGAAAAATTTGAAAAGCCTGATAGAAAAAATAGATTGCTTTTTTGCAATTCCAGTTTTTGGTTCATTATTATCTTCCGGCTGTTTTTTTCAGAGATGAAAACAGGTTTCTGAGCCTTTACAGCCATTGCAAAAACTGTTAAAAAAGCCGCAACAATAAAACTAATTTTTCGTTTCAATTTATTTATTATCTCTTTACTGTAAATTTACGGCTTGATTTTTGTGGAAACGCCGGATTTCAAAAATTTATTTTGTGACGAGGCGGACAAAACCCCTTTAAACAATGGCATTAAGTCAGTCTTTACAGCAAAAATTACTGCAAAAACTTTCGCCTCAGCAAATTCAGTTAATGAAGCTGCTGCAGGTTCCTACTGCCAATCTCGAAGAAAGAATTAAAGAAGAACTGGAAGAAAATCCTGCATTAGAAACGGCTGAAGAAGACCGTGACGATGGGCTGACAGATGACTCGAAAGATGAGTTTGAAAGCACAGATGAAGAATTTGAAACAGAAGGCAGTGAAGAAGAATATGATAATCTTGACATCAGCGAATATGTGAATGAATATGATGATGACGTTGCGGACTACAAACTCAGAGACGAAAATTATCCGGACGCAGAAGAGAACCGCACAACGCCTCACAGAGTGGAAACTTCTTTCCATGAATTGTTACTCGACCAGTTAGGCATGATGATTATGGATGACCGTTCCCGAAAAATTGCCGAGCAAATTGTTGGCAGCATTGACGATGATGGTTACCTGCGCAGAGAAACTGCTTCTATTGTTGATGACCTAGCATTCCGCCAGAATATTGAAACGAACGATAAAGAAATTGAAAGCCTGATAAAACAAATTCAGCAATTCGATCCGCCTGGCGTTGCAGCGAGAGATTTGCAGGAATGTTTGTTGCTTCAGTTGGGAAGAAGAAAGGGCGAAGGCAAAGCCGTTGAGCTTGCTATTGAAGTCCTGAGCAAATATTTCGATGAGTTCACCAAAAAACATTACGATAAAATTCAGCGCGGGCTCGATTTGAATGATGAACAATTAAAAGACATCATCAACCAGATTATCAAGCTTAACCCGAAGCCCGGCGGAAATATTGAAGATGGGAACAAAGGGGAGAATTATGTAGTGCCTGATTTTTTCATCACGAATAATGCCGGCAAACTCGAGCTCAGCCTGAATACTAAAAACGCTCCTGATTTACGTATCAGCGAAGGTTATAAAGACATGCTGAAAGAATATGAACGTGGCACTAAAAAAGACAGAAGGCAAAAAGAGGCAGTCCTTTTTATTAAGCAAAAAATTGATGCAGCAAAGTGGTTCATTGATGCCATCAAGCAAAGACAACAGACTTTGTATAATACGATGCATACCATCATGGATTATCAGCGCGAATTTTTTCTGACTGGTGATGAAACCACGTTGCGCCCGATGATTTTGAAAGATATTGCGGAAAGAACCAATCTTGATATTTCAACGGTGAGCCGCGTGGCGAACAGCAAATTTGTGCAAACAGAATTTGGCACTTACAGACTGAAATTTTTCTTCAGCGAATCATTGAGCACAGAAAGCGGCGAGGAAGTTTCAACAAGAGAAGTGAAAAAGATATTAAGCGATTTGATTGAAGGCGAAAGCAAAAAGAAACCATTGAGCGATGAACGGCTCACCGAATTATTACAGGAAAAAGGATATAATATTGCACGGCGCACAGTGGCAAAATATCGTGAGCAATTAAATATTGCTGTGGCAAGATTAAGAAAAGAGCTTTAACGGATAATTGAAAAATTGATAATGGAAAATGCTTCAACATCAGATATAAAACCACAGTCCACAGTCCTCAGAATCTTTGCACATTTTTTTTCAATCATCTTCCATCCTTTATTCATCACAAGCTATGTGATGTATTTTTTGTTGTTTGTACATCCGCTTGCTTTTGCAGGATTAGATAGCAGGTTGAAAACTTTCCGATTAATAACTGTTGTATTAGTGGATACCTGGTTCCCGGCGTTTGCAACTTTTTTGTTATGGCGACTTAAGTTGGGTGTTCAATCCATTCATTTGCCAACAAAGCAAGAACGTATTATCCCATACATTGCAGCGATGACTTTTTATTGGTGGACATGGCATGTTTTTAATAATATTCCTGATAATCCACCTTCATCTGTGCATTTTTTACTTGGAGCTTTTTTAGCGGTGTGCGGAGCTTTTTTCTGTAATATTTATTTCAAGATTAGCATGCACTCAATAGCAGTTGGCGGGCTTGCTATGTTTTTCATATTTTTTTCTTTCACTGATGGATTTTCATCCGGATTATATCTTGCCCTCTCATTAATCATCGCAGGAATTGTTTGCACTTCGAGGTTGATTGTTTCAGACCACACTCCTTTTGAAATTTACTTCGGTTTATTTATTGGTGCGCTTGCACAATTTATCGCGTGGCAATTTTAAACGAGATGTTAATGAGCCACCATTTCTAAATATTCAGATGCTCTCTGCGTTTCGGGTTTAAACCTTATAAAACCAGTTTAGTCTTGGTTTGACTGAAACATTTTTTTTCACTTAAAAAATTTTTATGAAAAAAGTTCTTTTCCTGTCATTGTTCATGACATCAGCATCATTTTTATTTGCGCAAAAAGCATTTATCAGCATTGATGTTGTTCTTGGCAACCGGCAACCCGCTCCAAATGAAATGCGCCTGATGCAGGCTGAAGAAAGAAACCATCCCAACATTGCAAAATCGATGCATGACATTGAAGATGCATTGAAACATTTGCACGAAGCGCCGGATGATTTTGGCGGTCATAAAGGGCAAGCTGAAGCTGATTTAAAGCAGGCCTGGGTTTCTTTGAGAAAGGCTTTGTATTTCCGCATATATGAAGACACACGCAGATAAAGGGAAGTTATTTAATAGCAAAATGCTCATCATGCGGTGAGCATTTTTTATTTTTAATGAATAGGAATTGTATAATACTTCATAAAAAAAGAAAAGCCCAATCATAGGGTACGAACCTATATTGAGCCTTTTCACCTTCAAACCATCTGAAGTTTACGTCCACGCTAACTGTTAAGTATCTTCGATTTCGCTATGTATTTTTTTGTCGGGTGATAGATAAATAAACATGAGCCATCTTTTATCGCATCAATCACATCATTCACATCTGATGATGGAACTGCAGGACATCCGAAACTTCTTCCGTTAAATTTATTCATCTTGATAAAATCCGAGCCCACATATTCTGAGCCATGCACAACAATATTTCTTGCGCATGCTCTGTCATTAATGCCTCTTTCAAGCCCGTGAATTTTTAATGCAAGCCCATGGTCGCCATAGTAAGTTTTTTCAGTCACATAAAAACCAAGGCTACTTTTATGCGATGATGGATTATTAGAAAAAGAACGTGCATATTCAGAGCCGGACCTTCTTCCGTGAGCCACATAAGTGTTGATTAAAACTTTCTTTTGCTCAAGGTCAACAATGTATAATCTCTTTTCTCTGGAAGACTGGCTGAAATCACAGATTGAAATCACATCAGTTTTATTGAGCCAATGATGCTCTAATAAATAAGTATAACCTTTCAGTGCATATTCAAAAGCTTGTTGAGAAAGCCCGACACTTTTCAAATCGATTTCATTGTATAAAGAATCTGCTTCTTCCAAAAATGCTTTTGAAAAAGCCTTTACTTTTAACGACTCGATTTTTGTTTTGTGAAAAACAGGTTTTTTGTGTTTGATATTTCGCGCCTGCAAAATGGACGACATCAGCAATAAGAAAGAAAGTAGACAGGGCAATACTGGATTAAAAGTTTGCTTCATGCTTTAAAGGGTTTTCAATAGGGCTGTGTAATAAACGGAACGCCATCTAAAATATTATACAAATATGAATTGTGCAAGGTTTGTTTGCTTATTTTTTTTATTGCGCAAAAATAAATGAAATTTAAATTTCGGGCACTTGTACTTAGTGTTTTTACGAGTAAATTTTCATACGGAATTGTTAATCTTATTCTTGCTCAAACTGAACTCGTTTGTATAGATTTTTATGAGCAAAAGAAAGAGCGAAATCAATATCGGACCAAATATCAAACCTATAAAACCAAAGAGGCTGAGACCTATAATAACTCCAAACCCGGTAATCAGCGGATGCACATCCCCTATCTTTTTCTGCAGCCAGAAACGGAATACACTATCTAGTGTGCTGATGACGCCAAACCCATAAGCAAGCATGATGATGCCTTTTATGTTCATTCCATTTGCAAAAAATAAAATACCCACAGGAACATAAGCCAATGTTGCGCCAACAACAGGCACCATGGATGCGAGACAAGTAACAACAAACCAAAACAGCGGCTCGTTCACTCCGAGAATCAAGTAAGCAATGAGACCAAGGATACCTTGCAAAAAAGCGATTAAAGGGATGCCTACTGCATTCGAATAGACAAGGCTGTTAGTTTCTCTTCTTAATAATAATGTGTTCTCATCTTTCAGCGGGATCCATTCATGCAATGATGCCTCCATCTTTCTTCCATCTACCAACATGAAATATAAAATGAAATACATGATAGCAATGGTTGTGATGCTATTGAAAGTGGCGCCAAGGATTTTTGGTAATGTCTCGGTGCCGAGATTGGTGAGCTGTTGAACATTTTTCTCCGAAAAAATTTCGATGTTGTATTTGATTTCATACGAATGCACATATTTTTCAATAGTGCTAAGAACATCTGACGAATGCTGAATAGCAAAATTTATTTTTGAAGACATCATGTTAATCAGCAAAGCAATCGGAAGCAGTATAACAATAAAAGAGGCTAACATTAGCATTGCTGCTGTGAGCGATTTTTTCCATTTATATTTCCCCGTTAAAATAAACATCCATTTTTTCAGCAGCACATACATGGTGTAAGAACCCAACAGTGCAGGAATGAAAGATTGCAATTGCAGAAAAAGGATAATTCCAAGAAAAATGATGATGAGCAAGAGCAGCACCTGCCTGATGGTATTGTTAGGGATAGCGTTCATAAGCGAGTTTTAAACCGTATCTAAATTAGCGAAATAATTATTGTTATTTATGAATAAAACAGTTACTTAGGATTATGGATTTTGGACGTGTATCAGAGAAGCAATTAGATAGCATTGATTTTTCATTGCCCCAAGAACCTGCTGTCAATAAAATAATATTGACTGGCAAAAAAGAAAACCCGCTTGTATATGTCGGTTGTGCAAAATGGGGAAGAAAAGAATGGGTGGGTAAGATTTATCCAAAAGGCACAAGAGCCATTAACTTTCTTGATCATTATGTAAAAAATTATAATAGCATTGAGCTGAATTCAACATATCACAATTTGCTTGGTTCCACTGAAATCAGTGCGTGGGCGGTAAAAGCAAAAGGAAGAGATTTCAAATTCTGCCCAAAGGTCACAAAACTGATTAGCCATGAAAGTGGTTTTGTAAACACAGAATCTATCACTAATAAATTTCTCGAAGGTGTATTGGCGTTTGGAGAAAACCTCGGTCCGATATTTTTGCAGGTGAGCGAATATTATAATCCTAAAGAAAGAGATAAGCTATTTTCTTATCTGGCTACATTGCCAAAAGATTTGCAGTTTTTTCTGGAAGTGAGGCATGAAGACTGGTTTGCGAATGCAGCTATCAGAAAAGAATTGTTTAATGAGCTTCGTTCATTAAATATTGGTGCTGTCATTACAGATACTGCCGGAAGAAGAGATTGCGCCCATATGGAATTGACTGTTCCGAAAACTTTTATCAGGTATGTGGGCAACAGCCTGCACGATACTGATTACACAAGAATTGATGCGTGGATAAAGCGGATGAAATATTGGCTGGACAATGGTTTGCAGGAACTTTATTTTTTCATGCACATGCACGATGAAGCATTTAGCCCGGAGCTCACTGTATATTTAGTGGATGCGTTGAATGATGCTTGCGGATTAAATTTGATAAAGCCACAATTTGTTCAAACAAGCTTGTTCAGCCAGTTTGACGCTGCTAAAAAAAGAAAATAAATTTTTATTTAACCTATCCTTGCAATAACTACTTATTGCAATCATTAAAATGAGAAAGATGAAAAGATTATTTGGATTGATTTTTTTATTCATTATGAATTTTTCTGTTGCGCAGGAAATAAAATATTCATCCGGAAATGATTCATGGAATGCAGACTCATTGGGAAACCATCGAGCTGTTGTTCATTTTAATGGAGAAGGAAAAGTTGCGCGGATAATTATTCCATGGCGTTTGAATATGGATAGTATGGAGAAGAAAAGAATTATTGTGCAGGATGCAACAACGGGAAATAAAATCATGAACGTAAAAACGGGAATAGTTAACAACGAATCAGGAGAAATTTATTTTGAACCAATTTCGGGTAAAGCAGATTACAATATTTATTACCTGCCTTATAAAAATGAAGGAAGAAGCAATTATCCAAAAGGCGTTTATCTAAAGCCGGAAAATACTGTAGATGAAAATTGGATGAAAACTATCTCACAAAAAACCCCTGTAAACACAGCGGTAAAAGAAATTCAATCCATCAACGCATTCAACAGTTTTTATCCGATGGAAGTTACTGCTACAAAAGGGGAAACAGATCTTTTGATTTCTAAAAATAAGAGTAAACCATTTTTAGTTTTCCCCGAAGACAGGATGAATTCCATTCGCATGAAAGCAAAGCTGCCGTACAAATGGATAAAAAACGGAACTCAATTATCTTTTAATGGAAGTGCTCCAAAAGGAGAAAATTATGCTTATCAATTAGGAGTTTATGCCTTGCAAAACTTAGATGATGTTTCTGTTTCATTCACAGAAATGAAAAATAAAAATGGTTCGACAATAAATGTGAACGATATTTCATGCATCAATAATCATGGAGTTGATTATAGTGGCAAACCATTTGATAAGCATGTTTCCGTTGAAAAAAATAATGTACAGGCATTGTGGTGTTTGATTGATGTGCCACAAAATATTCAAGCGGGTTTATATTCGGGAAAGGCAACTGTGACTGCGAAAGGAACTCAACCGGTAACTATTAATATTTCATTGAACATTTCTGATTCAATGATTCAGAATGGCGGAGTAAATGAGCCGTACAAACAAACACGTTTGAAATGGTTGAATTCAACGCTTGCGCAGGACAACACAGTTATTGCTCCGTATACTTCATTACAGGGCACTAATAAAATAATAGACCTATTGGGAAGAAAATTGGAAATCAATGATGATGGATTTCCGAAACAGATACAAACTTTCTTCACAGAAGAAATGACAAGTTATCAGCAACAAGCAAATAATATTTTACTCGCACCCATTCATTTCACAACAACAGATGCAAATGGGAAATTATTGCAATGGAAAAACACCGATTTTCAATTTATAAAAAAAGAAGCAGGGACAATTGAATGGATGGCAGTTAACACAACTGATGATTTAAAAATGGAAGTAAATGCGTCCATCGAGTTTGATGGCTTCATGGTGTACAAAGTAAAAATTTCTGCATTGAATGATGTGCAGTTGAATGATATCGCGCTTCAGATTCCTTATAAAAAATCATCTTCAATATATTTAATGGGGCTTGGACAAAAAGGCAGCTATCGCCCGAAAGATTTTGAATGGAAATGGGATGTGGCGCATAAAAATCAGGACGGTGCATGGCTCGGAACTGTAAATGCAGGATTGCAATTTTCATTGCGTGATGAAAAATATGTTCGCCCGTTAAATACTAATTTTTATTTACAAAAACCTTTGCTGCTTCCATCATCGTGGGGAAATGAAAATAAAGGTGGCATCACCATCAAAGAAAACAGCGATACGGTTTTGGTAAATGGTTACAGCGGTTCGCGTTCGATGAAAAAAGGAGATGTGCTGTATTATAATTTCACATTACTCATCACACCATTTCATACTATTAATACAGATTTTCAATGGAGCACTCGTTTCTATCACAAATATGATAATCTTGATTCAATCAAAGTGTCCGGTGCTACTGTTGTAAATATTCATCACGCAACGCCGATCAATCCATGGATCAATTATCCGTTCATCGAATACAAAAAAATGAAAGCATATATCGATGAAGCGCATAGCAAAGGATTGAAAGTGAAAATTTATAATACCGTTCGCGAACTATCAGACCATGCGTATGAAACATTTGCATTGCGCAGCCTTGGCACAGAAATTTATTCAACAGGAAAAGGTGGCGGATTTAGTTGGTTGCAGGAACACGTGCACGATAATTATATCGCTGCATGGTTTGTGCCGGAAATAAAAGATGCAGCGCTTATCAATAGTGGCATCAGCCGCTGGCATAATTATTATGTGGAAGGAATGAACTGGTTGGTGCAAAATGTGGGCATCGACGGAATTTATCTGGATGATGTGGCATTTGACAGGACAACGATGAAACGCATCAAGCGCGTGCTTACAGAAGATGGGCATCCCGGAATTATCGATTTACATTCTGCAAATCAATACAACAAAAGTGATGGATTTAATAACAGCGGCAATTTGTACATGGAACATTTTCCATATTTAAATCGCCTTTGGTTTGGAGAATATTTCGATTATAATAAAAATACGCCAGACTTTTTTTTGACTGAAGTGAGTGGAATTCCATTTGGCTTGATGGGAGAAATGTTGCAGGATGGTGGCAATCCATGGCGCGGAATGATCTATGGAATGACGAACCGTTTTCCATGGACAGAAGATGCAGACCCACGACCCATCTGGAAATTCTGGAATGAATATGGAATGAACGGAACTGTAATGATAGGTTATTGGAGCAGCAATTGCCCGGTGAAAACAAACAATGAAAAAATTTTAGCAACTGTCTACAAGAAAAATAAATCTGCATTGATCGATATTGCAAGTTGGGCTGAGGCAGATGCAAATATTCAATTACAAATCGACTGGAATAAATTAGGAATCGATTCTTCCAAAGCAATTATCACAGCAAGTGAAATAAAAAACTTTCAACTTGCAAAAACATTTTCTGTGAACGAACAGATTCCTGTTGAGAAAGGAAAAGGTTGGTTGTTAATTGTGAAAGAAAAAGATTGAATCATCTGCAAAATAAAAAAGGTCACAGCTTTGTGACCTTTTGCTCCCCCTGTTGGACTTGAACCAACGACCCTCTGATTAACAGTCAGATGCTCTAACCAACTGAGCTAAGGAGGAATTCCCTAAAGGGCTGCAAAAATAAGGTTTTTCTGTTTTTTACAAACATAGATTTGAAAAAAACAACTGTTATTTAAAAAATCTGCCTTCTTCAACTCCTATATAAAACCCATCTTCTCTTGTTTCTACTTTAAATGTTTTGATTTTAAACCCTTCAGGTATTTTGCAGCGACCGTTTGTCATGTTGAACTTATACCCATGAATAGGGCAGGATACATTTCCTGCACCGTCAAGATAGCCTTCTGCCATGATGCCGCCAGCATGAGGGCAGCTATAAGCAAAGGCTCGCCATTCATTATCATATTTTGCAACACAAATTTTTTTTCCTTCCAGTTCAACTACTCCAATTCCATTTCTATTCAAAATAATTTCAGCTTCGCTGTTTGCGGCTTTGTGCCATTTGTATTTTTTCCAGAACATTAGAAAATATATTCGGTTTTATATGGATAACGAATTTTGTACAAGCTTCTTACTTTATCAAGAATGGATGTGCGCAGCTCGTCGATGTTTCTTTTTTCAATGGCGGATATAAAAACACAATTACCATTGGTTTCATTATCCCATCTTTCTTTCAGCTCGTTCATCATTTCTTTTTTCACCGAATCATCCAGCCATTCATCGAATGTGAGCTTTTCATATTGGTCAATTTTGTTAAAGATGAGGATGGAAGGTTTATCGGCAACTTTTAAATCCTGCAAAGTTTTATTCACCACGCCAATTTGTTCTTCGTACAACGGATGAGATAAATCAACTACATGCAGTAATATATCAGCTTCGCGGACTTCATCCAAAGTGCTTTTAAAGCTTTCCACCAAATGGTGCGGAAGTTTTCTGATGAAGCCAACAGTATCGCTTAATAAGAAAGGAGTGTTTTCAAAAACGATTTTTCTGGTGGTGGTATCAAGTGTTGCAAATAATTTGTTCTCGGCAAAAACATCACTTTTGCTCAGCAAATTCATGATGGTGGATTTGCCAACATTTGTGTAGCCAACCAGTGCGACACGGATAAATTCTCCACGGTCTTTCCGCTGCGTGAAAGCTTGTTTGTCAATTATGGATAGGCGTTTCCGTAATAAAGAAATTTTATCTTTCACGATACGACGGTCGGTTTCGATTTCAGTTTCACCAGGCCCTCTTGTCCCGATGCCACCCCCAAGGCGCTCAAGGTGTTTCCACATCCCGCGTAACCTGGGAAGCAAATATTGATACTGTGCGAGCTCCACCTGCAATTTAGCCTGCGCTGTTTTTGCACGGCTTGCAAAAATGTCAAGTATCAAATCAGACCTGTCGATTGTTTTTACATCAAGAATTTTTTCAATATTATTTATCTGGGAGCCTGAGAGCTCATCATCAAAAATGACTATGCGGATATCCTTTCCTGAAATATAATTTTTGATTTCTTCCAGCTTGCCTTTTCCTATGAATGTTTTGGAGTCTGGATGCTGCAATTTTTGCGTGAAACGTTTCACTGTTATTGCACCTGCAGTTTCGGCCAGAAAAGCAAGCTCATCCAGATATTCGTTCACTGCCTGTTCATTTTGCAATGGCTGAACAAGCCCTACCAATATTGCTTTCTCTTCGCTGAAAGCATTCTGTTTCTTGTCTATCAATTGATCTGAAAATTTTTGGATTGCAATAAAATAAAAAGCGAATATCAGTCAAGATATCCGCAAAATATATTAGGGCAAAATTAAATTAATTATTAAAACTACAATCCGCTGAAGCAGATGCCAACTTCAAACGGATAAACTGTCGGAAGGCCATAAGATGCTTTCATCAGGCTTGTAACCTGATATTGTCCATAAATCCCAAAAGGTCCTTTACTGATTCTTATCGTTCCTGCGAGCTTGATACTATTAAATTCTGATTTGTCACTGACTTTATATATGGATCCGTCAACCGTTTGCCCAGATCCGTTTAATACATGCTTGCCTTTTGCATAAGCACTCAGCATTGTTCCAACTTTAGTGCCCACTGCAAATTTCCAGGTCTTGTTAGTATTCTCAGGGTCTAATGCAAATCGCAATTCAAGAGGAATTTCAAGATAAGTATTGACGAGTTTGTATTTTTTAAAATGGTTTCCGCCACTCGCATCCTGTCTCGGTGTTACAGCAATTGGCGAAGCTTGATTTTTGAAATAGATATTGCTGCTTCCAATGCCTAACCCAGCGCCCACGCTAAACCTTGGGTCTGACTTGAATGGGAAATCGAACAAGAAATAAAAATTGAAACTTCTTGGGAGATTGTTAGTGCTCAATGTATCAGGAATTCCTGACCAGCCTACATAACCAATCTGCACCATGAAATGATCATTGGCGCGGTGAGACAAATCTATTTTGCTCCAATCTTTTTTCTTCGGCTGATCTGTTATTATCTTATTTGCAACAATAGTATCTTTTTTTTGTGAGAAAGCAACAGAAAAAGTAATAAAGGCAAGTATTGTAAATAGAGATTTCTTCATAATTTTTATTGAGGCAACAAATGTATTTTGCTTAGGGTTAATAAAAGGTTAAAGAAGCACATTAAAAAAACCCACAGCATTTACTATGGGCAATCAAATCTCTTATTGAGATTTTTTTGTGGACCCTGTTGGAATTGAACCAACGACCCTCTGATTATGAGTCAGATGCTCTAACCAACTGAGCTAAGGGTCCTTTTTAAGAGGAGCAAAAATATAGAATTCAGGTAAAGGGAAGAAATAAATGCAGCTTTCGCTGCAAGAAAATTGTCATTTTGTGAAGGGAAAGTTTTTTTCCTTAATATTGTAACAGGACTTTGCTTAACTTTTATTAATGATTGCTGCTGATAGAATTGCATATCTCCAAAATCGCATAGCACGGTTTGAAGACCAACAGGCTTACAAAGAACTGTTCGTGTCATTTTATGGCTACCTGTCAAATTTCGCGTGGAATTTTGTAAAGTCTAAACAGATTTCTGAAGAAGTAGTGTCCGATGTTTTTATAAAAATCTGGGAGAAAAGAAAATCTCTCGATAAAATCGACAATCTAAAAGTTTATCTGTACGTCGCAACAAGAAACGTTTCCCTCAACTATCTTGATAAAAAGAAAAACATCAGTTTTACCGACATCGAAGATTTTTCCACGGAATTAAAAAGCAGCTATTCGGATCCGGAACAATTACTTATAACTTCTGACATGCTACTGCTTATCAATAAGGCAATTCTTCAATTGCCACCTAAGTGCAGGCTCATTTTTAAGCTCATCAAGGAAGACAGGATGAAATATAGAGAAGTGGCCGAAGTGCTTCACATATCAGTGAAAACAGTAGAAGCGCAAATCGCGATCGCTTTGAAAAAAATTGGTACTGCCGTCAGCTTTGACATCAATAAAACGGTATCATCTCCGGTTGGTCATAGCAAGTAATTTAATAATAATTTAATTTTTCTTTAAGGGTTTTTCTCCTTTTTCCTGTCTTGTTTGTTTACAGCCACTACTGCATGCATCAGGAATATATCTGGAATTTGATTGCTAAAAAATTAACCGGCGAATGCCAACCAGAGGAATTGCGAGAACTGGAAAACTATCTCCGCAAGAACCCGGATCTACATTATTCTATGCAAACGATCATGGATCTTTGGCGGGCAGAACAAAATCACCTGGACCAGGAAGAATCTCATGATGCTTTCAACAAGCATATTGAAAAGATGAATGCGCTTGGCATTGATTTCTCATTGGAAGAAAATCCCAACCTCGAAGACTCCGAATTGCCCAATAACAAAAAAAGAAAGCTGCTCATTTGGGGCACTCCTGTTTTATTAGCTCTTATTGGCATAGCTTTTTTCAGCACAAATTTATTTCGTTCCACTATGCCTTCTGAGTTGTCCGGTTTAAACACAACTAAAAAACCGCATCAGGCGGTCAGCGAAGTTGCTACGAAAAATGGCTCCAAGACAAACATGATTTTGCCCGACGGAACAAAAGTGTGGCTGAATGCCGGAAGCAACCTGACATATGATTCATCATACGGCAAAAGCATTCGTGAAGTGGCCTTGTCTGGCGAAGGCTTTTTTGATGTGGTGAAGAATAAAGAAAAGCCATTTATTATTCATGCTTCAAATGTTAACATCAAGGTTCTGGGAACTGAATTCGATGTGAAATCTTATCCAAGTGATAAAACAACCGAAGCATCATTGATAAGAGGAAGCATTGAAGTTACTTTCAAAGACAAACCGAACAAGAAAGTTATTTTGAAACCGAATGAAAAAATAGTAGTTGATAATGACAAGAAAATAGAAAGTATTGTCAGAGATTTTCATCAGGACAAGACTGCAAAAGTAAATGCAATCGCTGATGGTTTTGCTGTGAAGAATCTTACTTATGAGGCCAAAACAGGAACCGTTATTGAGACATCATGGGTCGATAACAAGCTTATTTTTCAGGATGAATCTTTTGAAGATATAGCAAAACAGCTTGAGCGGTGGTACGGGGTTTCCATCAGGTTTCAGAACAGCGAGCTAAAAGAAAATCATCTCACCGGAAGTTTTAGAAACGAAACTGTGAAGCAGGCATTAGATGCCTTGAAATTTACTGCTGCATTTAATTATTCAATTGACAATAACAACGATATTATCATTTATTAAGCCTAAACTAACACGCATGATTAAAAATAAAAGCACATAAAAATAAAACGGGAAATGTTGGCGCATTTCCCGGGCAGGTTAAACATCAAAACTATCAATGCGGGGAAGCATTCAGTTTTACATTTTATAACCCATAATGTAGTAAATGTATGAAGAAAAAACTAACGATTGAGGGCGGCTGCTTTCATACCGTAAAAAAAGCTCTTTTTATCATGAAACTCACCTTTGTATTTTTATTAGCGGGCATCCTGCAAGTAGCTGCCAAAGCAAGCGGGCAGGCAAAGGTATCTTTAAAGCTTGATCAGGTTGAGATTGCAAAAGCACTAAAGTCGATCGAGAATCAGGGCGACTACAGGTTTCTGTATAACAACAACCTGAAAGGCCTCAAGCAGAAAATTGATATCAATTTAAGCAGTGTTGGTATCAAAGATGCATTGGACAAAATGTTCAATGGCACCGATCTTAAATATAAGGTTCTTGAGAACAATCTGATTGTTGTTTTATCAAACACTATGGATGTTCAGGATATCAAAGTAACCGGAAAAATAACCGGCGAAAGTGGAGAAGCTTTGTCTGGTGTGTCCGTTAGCCTGAAAGGCAGCACCGTTGGCACAACAACAGATAACAATGGAAACTTTACCCTCACAGTTCCTGAAAAAGGAACATTGGTCATTTCTTATATCGGTTATCAATCGCAGGAATTAGCAGTAAGCAGCCAGTCAGTGATCAACGTTTCAATGATCCAGTCAAAAAAGATCATGGATGAAGTTGTTGTTGTGGGTTACGGAAGCCAAAGAAAAGTGGATGTGACCGGGGCTGTAGCGCAAATAAAAGGGGATGAAATAGCAAAACAATCATCGTTTAACCCGTTGAGCGCATTACAAGGGAAAGTTGCAGGATTGCAAGTTATAAACAGCGGTTCGCCCGGAGCACCACCACAAATAACTATTCGAGGAGTGGGAACCGTTTATGGCAACACGAACCCTTTATTTGTTGTAGATGGTGTTTGGTATGATGATATCAGCTTTATCAATAATTCTGATATTGAAAATGTGAGCATTTTGAAAGATGCTTCTTCTGAATCCATTTACGGAATCAGAGGGGCAAATGGTGTTATTCTAATTACTACAAAGAAGGGTAAACGAAATGGCAGAGCCGTGGTTAATTACAGCGGTTATGTGGGCAATCAGGTTGTCACTAACGAACCCAAAATGGCTACCGGTCCCCAATATGCTACCATGATAAATGAAGTATATGCATTAAGCGGATCACCATCTCTTTATGCAGACCCTAATTCATTCGGTACTACTGATTGGTATCATCGCATATTGAGAAATGCATTGGTCACCAGCCATCAGGTTTCGGTTGCAGGTGGCGGAGAAAAAAACAACTACGATTTTTCAATTGGTTATTATCATCAGGATGGACTGGTAAAAACAAATAATTTCGACAGATACACCATACATTTTGGAAACGACTACCAGATTGCGAAGTTTTTAAAAGTCGGTTTTAATACTATAGGGTCTTTGAGCAAATCAAGAGATGTGCCGGGAGGTATTTTTTATGATTTGTTCAATGCAGCGCCGATAGTGCCGGTTTATTATTCCGATGGTAGTTATGGCGATCCAGCGGATTATAAAATTGCTGCTGCAAATCAAAAAAACCCACAAGAGGAAATCGACTATTATCATCAGCATACCAACACATATAAGTTGAACGGTAATGTTTATGCCGATTTGAAATTGTTGAAATACTTCACTTTCCATACCAGCGCAGGGGGTGATTTTGAAAATGCAGAAATTAAAAATTATACACCCTACTCAAATTTTCCAACAATACCGGTTGCTTTAAGAAAAGCCCATAGTGTTCTCGGTATAACCCGGGAGGAAACAAGGAACTGGATTGTTGAAAACACTTTGACATTCGAAAAAAAATTCAATGAGCATTCTATCAAAGTATTGGCAGGTCAAGGAGCACAGGAATACAGGTTTTATAAATTTTTTGCTTCGGCACAAGATGTTCCCGAGGCATCAAATCTTCAATATTTATCGCTAGGTACCGCTGCTTCCGCAAATGTAACAGATATAGATAATGACCAACTTCCAGTATTAAATCGTGTGAATTCTTATTTCGGTAGGATTAATTACTCTTTTGCTGATAGATATTTGATCAACGCTTCCTTAAGAGCAGATGGGACTTCGAAGTTCAGTAATAGCTGGGGCTATTTTCCTTCTGTTGGTGTGGGTTGGGTTATTACAAACGAGAAGTTTATGCAAAATCAGAATTTATTCAATAACCTAAAATTAAGAGGTAGCTGGGGCAAGATTGGAAATATGACAGTACCAGCAAATCTTTCCATATTAAAAGTTAGCCAGGATCCTACTTTGGTTTATGTAGGTGGTGATGGAAGTGCTGCAACAGGTGCAAGTATAAACACTGTTGTGCCACCAGCAACATTTTGGGAAAGATCTGTGGGTACAGATATTGGGTTAGAAGCTTCATTGCTTAACGGTAGATTATTTGCTGAAGTTGATTGGTATAATAAAAAAACAGAAAAGGCTATATTTGATATCCCTGTTTTAGGTTCAGTGGGAACTACAAGCAACACAATCACAGGAAACCAGGCTACATTTCAAAATCAGGGGTTTGAGTTTCTGGTTACATGGAAAGATAATATCAACAAGGACTGGAACTATTCAATCAGTGCCAACGCCGGCATCAATCAAAACAAAGTATTAGATGTTGTTTCAGGGGGAAACCCGATTTATCAATATTTAGGTGCTATTGTTGCGACCCGCACGGTAGTGGGTCAACCGCTGGGTGAATTTTATGGATTGCAGACAACAGGCATATTCCAGTCTGCTGATCAGGTATTGAATTATAAATCAAAAGACGGAACGGTTATCCAGCCTAATGCAAAACCGGGTGACTTTATTTACAAGGATGTGAATGGGGATGGTGTAATTGATGATAAAGACAGGGTAGTACTTGGCAATCCAAACCCGAAATTCATATATGGCATCAACACTAATGTTAGTTTTAAAAACTTTGATCTAACATTAGATTTTCAAGGCGTAAGCGGTGTGCAGATTTATAATGGGAATTTTGCACTGCGATATGGAGGAGAAAATTATACAGAAGATTTTTATAAAAACCGCTGGCATGGGCAAGGTACTTCCAATCTATATCCTTCTGTAAATATTGCCGGCAATAACAGTATCACCAATTCATTTTTTACAGAAAATGGCAGCTATTTCAGGATCAGGAATATGCAGTTAGGATATACCATTCCGGGTGCTAAACTTAAGAAAGCAGGCATTTCGCAGCTTAGGGTGTATGTGAATGCGCAAAATGCTTTCACCTGGTTCCCTTACAGAGGATTTACACCTGAAATACCAGCTGAATCTCCGACAAAAGCAGGTATAGATCAGAATGTTTACCCGCTGTATGCTACCTATAATTTTGGCATAAATCTTACTTTCTAATTCCCAAAAAAAACATTTATGAAAATAAGATATAGAAATTTAAATAAAATCAGTTTTATCATTCTCATTGTATCTCTGGCTATCATATCAGGGTGTAATAAAAAGTTTTTGGACGTGCCTCCTCAGGGACAAGCCCCTGCACAACAATTTTGGCAAACAGAAGCTGATGCCACATCAGCGGTAAATGCCATGTATGCTAATATGCGTGGATGGACTTTCGCTGCTTTTGCTCCAATGGCTGTTGAAAGCCTTGGGTCCGATGATGCAGTAACAGGAAGCGACCCGACAGATGGGTCAGTAGCTTTTATGAGCCAGTTTGATAATTTCACAGTTACTTCTACCAACCGAGAGCTCCCTGATTTTTGGGATGGCATGTATCAGGAAATCAACTATTGCAATCAGGTACTGGATAACATCCCGAACATTTCAATGGATGCTACATTAAAAGCCCGCTATTTGTTGGAAGCTAAATTTGTTCGCGCTTATTCTTATTTCAGGTTGGTGCGGGCATTTGGGGATGTGCCATTAAGATTGCATGTGCCTGCGGGAGCAAGTGATTATAATATTCCGCGCACAGCCGCAGCAGATGTTTGGACCGCAATCGAACAGGATTTAACGGATGCTGCATCATTGCCACCTTCATACACAGGTGCAGATGTTGGGCGCATCACAAGTGGGGCTGTTGCAGCGCTCCATGCAAAAGTTGCTTTGTATCAGAAAAAATGGGGAGATGTGGTGACGTATACCAAACTGGTGATGCAGTCGGGACTCTATTCACTTTTTCCAAATTATGAAAAGATGTTCCGTGTCGAAAATGAAAACTGTTCTGAATCCATCTTTGAAATTCAGGCCGCATACCTTGCGAACAACTCAGCTGCTTCCAATTCTCAATATTGCCAGATTCAGCAGCCACGCGGAGGTTTTGATGGCAATGGTTGGGGATATAATGTTCCAACCCAGGATCTCGTAAATGAATTTGAGACCAATGACCCACGCATGAATGGTAGCATTTTGTTTAGAGGATCTACCTCTGTTGAAGGTGATATGATACCTACAACCTGCCCAAATCCAATGTACAACTATAAATCGTACATACCATTTACATTATATGTTAATGATAATGGTGGCAGCGATCAAAATATACGGGTATTGCGTTATGCAGATGTGCTGTTGATGAATGCTGAAGCAAATAATGAACAAGGAAACTCAGCTGATGCTTTGGCTTCTCTTGAAATGGTTAGAGCCAGGGCAAGAAGCTATGCGGTTGCAAACGGAGCTCCTGCGAATACATTGCCTGCAATTACAGCGACAGATCAGACAGCGCTTCGCACTGCTATTTATCATGAAAGAAGAGTGGAGCTGGCAATGGATTTCGATAGCAGATATTTTGATGTAATTCGCCAGGGAAGAGCTTCTGCAGTTTTTGGTCCGTTAGGCTGGAAACCAAATAAAAACGAAGTGTGGCCCATTCCGCAAAGTGAAATTGACAATAGCTTTGGTGTTCTGACTCAAAACACAGGCTATTAAAAAATAATAAAATTAAAATTTATGATTATGAAAACATTTGTCATAAACAAATACATACCATCAATTATGATTCTGATTGGTGTAGTGTTTTTATCATCTTGCTATAAATCTTTTGATCCTAAATCGTATCAGCCAACGTTTACCATCAACGGATATGCTTCATCAGCTGATATTGGGCAAGGGAGCCTTGTTGCTTATTGGGCTTTTGACGGCAATTATTTGGATAGCGTTTCTAATACAGCAGGAACAGGAGTAAATACAAGCTTTGGAACGGGCTTCAAAGGTCAAGCTTTGCAGGGATCAGCAACTGGATATGTGATATCAGATTTGCCGAACGCAGTCAAAAACCTAACCAGTTTCACAATTGATTTTTGGATCAATACCCCGCAAAACACGAGTGGGATCATAGCACCAATCGTTATTTCAAAAACAGATGATTTTTGGGGAGCTTTAGATATGTTCTATGAAAACGGAAGTACAGCAACCAGTGCTAATTTCAAAATCCATTATAAAGGTCAAAGCGAAGTCTGGTTCACAAACGGAAATCTGGCAAACCCATGGAATGCATGGCAAAATATTGCTGTAACATATGATGCTACTACTTCTACATTCTCTTTGTATCAGGGAGGTGGGCTGGTTGCTTCAACAACATCGGCAGGTCTGGGGAATTTGGCTTTTCCAAGCACTGCCACAAGCATCATATTTGGAACAGAGCAATTTCAAACTGAACCAAGCCTTGGAACTGCAGGTGGCGCTCAAGGATGGGCAAGCTATTTGACAGGCCAACTAGATGAAGTAAGGATTTACAATAAAGCACTTACCACATCAGATCTTCAGGCATTGATTATTTTACAAGGAAAGGGGAAATAAAAATCATTCATTATTTTTTCATCTTTTAATTATGAAAAAGAATATTTATATCACAGCAGTTTTTTTAGTAAGCCTGGCAATTTTCAGTTGCAAAAAAACAGGGAGCGGATCGGGCAAAAATGTAAATGCTGCTGCTCCTACAGTTAGTACTAATGATGCTACCAACTTAAATGGTACCACTGCAACTATTGGCGGTAATATCACCAATGATGGCGGTTCTATTGTTACCGAAGCAGGCATTTGTTACGGCGATGCCAGCGGGGTGGATACTTCAAAAAATAAAAAGGCCACTTATCCAATATCGGGCAGCTTTTCGATAGGGTTGACAGGGTTGACATATTACACCACTTATTATTATAAAGCTTATGCCATTAATGATAAAGGGCTTACTTATGGAGAAGAAAAATCTTTTACGCCGGTTCCGCCATATAGTTCAGCGTCAGCAGTGGCAGCTGCTAATTTAAAAGCTTATTGGGCTTTTGAAAACGGATATGCTGACAGCGTTTCCTCGACAATCGGCACAGCTAATCATCCAACTGCAATAAGTTTTGTAACGGGAATAAGAGGGCAGGCTGCGGAAATAGCCAGCCCTGGCTATATCAATTCCAACATAGGAAGCACTGTAGCCGGGCTGCAAGATTTTACTTACGTTTTATGGATAAAACAGCCGGCAAGCTTAGCCAGCGGACCCACTACTTATTTTCCATTCTCATTAAATGCGGCAGGTTTTTCATGGGAGAACACAAAGTTTTTCATGCTTTTCAATAATGCAGACAATGCAACCAATTCCTACGGCAAAATTGCATTGCAGGATCAATGGTTTGACCCAGGCCAGGTCTGGCCAAAAATGTTAGATGGTAGCTGGCATCAAATGGCAATATCATTTAATGGATCATCAGGTGCACTAAGAGTATATGTTGACGGTTTATTGCTATCGCAGAGCTCTTCTACTACTTTCAACGCACAAGCAAATTTTGGCAGCGTGAACAGTTTTACTTTAGGTGGTCCTGATGATTATGCAAATACTGCTAACGGCTGGATGAATTCATTAAGCGGCGATCTGGATGAATTCAAAATTTATAATAAAGAGTTAACAGCAGATGAAGTAATTTCAATATACGGTTTGCAAGCCCATGGTTCATGGTAAAATAAAAAGAACAATATTCTTATCAAAAGGCCTGTAAGGTTTCGCAAACTTTACAGGTCTTTGTTTTTCATTTTTTCATTCCTTCTTATCAATTTTGTTTTCACTTTTAATTTATTTGTTTTGAAACAAAACCAGGCAAAATATTTAAGCTCATTAAAATCCACTGCATTCCATACATTTTTTTTGTCTGCGGCTATTGTGTTTTGTTTTGGAGGATGTAAAAAAAGTACTTCCTCCACCACGCCACCTGTTCAACCACCGCCCGCCAAGACTTTTCAGATAATAAAACAAACGATCAACGCTGTTTCATTCAATTCAACAAAAACACTGCGAGGCATAAATGCGAAACCTCAGATACAAATTTATTTTTCAGATAAAGTAGATAAGACCTCTCTTTCGTCAGCAACATCATTCACAAATAAAAGCCAGGGCTCGTCGCAGGTTGCCTACGATTTTTCATATCAGAATAATGATAGCTCGGTATTGATTTCACCATCGGCTAACATGAGTTATTTGGATGAATATTTATTCACCATCACTACAGCATTAAAATCTGTTTCAGGAGCTACTTTATCTAATAGAGTAGATCTGGATTTTTTTACCCAAATTGATTCATCCGATAAATTTCCTCAGATAGCGGACACAGCATTGCTCACATTGGTGCAACAACAAACATTCAAGTATTTCTGGGACTTCGGTCATCCGGTCAGCGGTTTGGCAAGAGAAAGAGACAATGGTGATAACGAAGTGGTGACAACAGGCGGTAGTGGCTTTGGCATTATGGCAATGATTGTTGCGGCAAACAGAGGTTTTATATCAAGAACAGATGCGGTTACAAGATTGAATACAATAGTCAATTTCTTAACTACAAAATGTCAGCGCTGGCATGGCGCATTCTCACATTGGATCAACGGATCAACAGGTGTTACTGTTCCTTTCGGGTCGAACAATGGAGCTGACATTGTTGAAACTTCATATCTACTGGAAGGATTATTAACCGCACGACAATATTTTAATAACCCATCAGATATTGGCGAAACAGCTTTGCGGGACAGCATCAATTCCATTTGGAATGCAGTTGAATGGAAGTGGTTTACACAAAATGGAGCTGCAAGATCTTTGTATTGGCAATATAATCCCTCCTTTACATCAACAAGTGATATATGGAGCATACCTGTAACCGGATGGAATGAAGCTTTGATCACTTATGTGCTGGCTGCATCATCTCCAAATTATGCCGTCAGCAAAGGCGTGTATGACACGGGTTGGGCTCAAAATGGAGCAATCAAAAATGGCAACAGTTATTATGGCATTACATTGCCATTGGGCGACCCTTACGGAGGCCCGTTATTCTTTACGCATTATTCTTTCCTGGGTATTAATCCTACTAATTTAAGCGATGCTTATTGCAGCAATTATTTTACTCAGAACGCAGCTCATGCCCAAATTAATTATGACTTTTGCACAGCTAACCCCAACAATAATTACGGATATAGTAATTTATGCTGGGGGCTAACTGCAAGTGATATCCAGAATGGCTATACAGCTTCATCGCCCACTAATGATGTTGGTACGATTGCTCCAACTGCTGCGGTTTCTTCCATTCCTTATACGCCTGATCAATCAATGAATGCCATCAAATTTTTTTATTATAAACTCGGAGATAAAATCTGGGGGAATTATGGCTATGCCGATGCATTTGATTTGAGCACTCCATGGTTTGCAGCTTCTCATTTGGCAATAGACGAAGGACCGATTGTTTGCATGATAGAAAATTATCGCAGTGGTTTATTGTGGAATTTATTCATGAGCTGTCCGGAGGTGAAAAGCGGGATGAAGAATCTTGGTTTCTCTGGTCCTAATTTATAAAACAGATTTTTTTCAACACTTTTAGTTAAGAAATGATTTACCGGGTATGAAAAAAACATTTGCCATTTTTATAACGATTGGCACTATCGCATTTGTTTCCTGTGCACAATCAAAAGCAAAGAAAGTAGCTCCAATTGAGCGAATTGCAAATCTTAGCGATTCTGCATTATTGGATCTTGCAGAAAAACAAACTTTTCAATATTTCTGGGATGGCGCAGAACCAAATAGTGGAATGGCTGCTGAAAGGATCCACATGGATAATGATTATCCTGAACACGATCAAAGCACTATTGCAACGGGTGGTAGCGGCTTTGGCTGTATGGCTATTATTTCGGCTATACATAGACGTTATATTACCCATGAACAAGGAATAAAACGATTCCAGAAAATAATCTCTTTTCTTGAAAAGGCAGACCGTTTTCATGGTGCTTATCCTCATTGGCTGAATGATGAAACAGCGCGTGTGAAACCCTTCGGCAACGATGATGACGGAGGCGATTTGGTAGAAACCTGCTATTTGTTCCAGGGCTTGCTTTGTGTCCGTGAATATTTCAAAAACGGAAATGAAGAAGAAAGAAAATTGGCATTGCGAATTGATGCATTATGGAGAGATGTTGATTTTGACTGGTACCGCAACGGAAATCAAAATGTGTTGTTCTGGCATTGGAGCCCGACTCACGGATGGAAAATGAATTTCCCGGTTCATGGTTATAATGAATGCCTGATTTTATATGTGATGGCAGCATTATCGCCCACTCATCCTATTCCTGCAGAAGTTTATCATGAAGGCTGGGCACAGAATGGAGAAATTAATAAAATAAGTTTTTATAAAGAAGACACTTTGCATTTGCACATGCAAGGCGATCCGCCGCATGGTGGCCCGTTATTCTGGTCGCAATATTCTTATCTCGCATTAGACCCGCATGGATTGAAAGATAAATACGCTGATTATTGGAAAGAAGACAGCACGCAATCTGTCATCAATTATAAATGGTGCGTTGATAACCCAAAACATTTTGCCGGCTATGGAAAAAATAATTGGGGATTAACGGCAAGCTATTCTGTGATTGGTTATGCCGCTCATGCACCAGACTCTGCAGATGATCTTGGAGTAATATCACCAACTGCTGCTATGTCATCATTCCCGTATACACCACATCAATCAATGGCTGCCATCAGATATTGGTACGATAAGTTGGGCGATAAGCTTTGGGGCAAATATGGTTTCTATGATGCGTTCAGCGAATCAGCAAATTGGTATTTGCCACATTACCTTGCGATAGACCAGGGACCGGCTGTTGTGATGATTGAAAATTATCGCAGCGGTTTGCTTTGGAAATTATTTATGAACAGCCCCGAAGCGCAAACAGGCTTACAAAAATTAGGATTTCAAAGCCCTTATTTAAAGTAGCTTTAGTTAAATTTTTTTATGAAGGCAATCCTGACTGCAAGTATTTTTTTTATGAGCATTGCAATAAATGCTCAATCGTTGTACGATTTTCCCGGCAACACAACTTCGCATGTAAGCAGTTTTGAAAACATGAATGGCGTTAAAGGCGCAGGCGGAAAAACAAATAAAACTGCAAAGGGAAGTGCTTTCGAAGTAATAAACCCGGGCGAATCAAAAACTTTACTTGATATTAATGACCAGGGAATCATTCAAAGAATATGGTGCACTGTTGATCAGAATCCTGTTATGTTGCGAAGTCTCAGGCTTCAGATGTTTTGGGATGGAGAACAAAAGCCTGCGGTCGATGTCCCTCTTGGCGATTTTTTTGGTAGCAATCTCGGAAGAAAAGTAGCGTATCAGTCTGCATTATTTTCTACTGCTGAAGGAAAATCTTTTAACTGTTTTGTGCCGATGCCTTTTAGAAAAAAAGCGAAAGTTGTTCTTATCAATGAAAGTACAAACGAGCCTGCAAAACTATTTTATGATATAGATTTTGTCCTCACAAAAAATCTTCCTGAGCAATCGCTTTATTTTCATGCAATCTGGCGCAGGCAAAAAACAAAAATGCTTGGTGATGATATTGAAATCCTACCAAAGATAAAAGGCAAAGGAAGGTTTATCGGAATGAGCGTTGCGTTGAATGTCGATTCAGTTTATGGTAAAACATGGTGGGGAGAAGGAGAAGTGAAAATGTATATTGATGGCGATTCATTATATCCAACCATTGCAGGAACAGGTTCTGAAGATTATATCGGGAGCGGCTGGGGATTAGGAACATTCGCAAACCAATATGAAGGCTGTACTGTCGCCGACGGTCCAAAAAGAGAATATAATTTTTATCGGCTGCATATTCCTGATGCGATTTATTTTAATAAAGACATCAAAGTTGCCATCCAGCAAATTGGCGGCGGCGATATTGAGGAAGTAAAATCATTGCAGGCAAAAGGAGTGAACCTAAAACCTGTTTCTATTGACAACGACACAAAATTCTATCGCTTGTTTGAATTGAAAGATTCAACGCTCGAAAATTATTCCAAAGGTTGGGTGAATTTTTATCGGATAGATGATTACGCCGTCACAGCATATTTTTATCTCGACAAACCTTCTGATAATTTACCTCAGCTTGCTCATGTTGAAGAAAGAACAAGGAATATAAAAAAATAACAAGCCTACAACTGCCATGAAAAAAACTATATTAATCATCTTCATTTTATTATCAGGCAATTTTTTATTCTCACAAACAAAATCAGGCTACCCAAATAGCATTGCTCCTGTCGGCATCATCAAAAATATTTCTGGCTCTGCGTTGCTGGATATTATTCAGCGGCAAACTTTCCGTTTCTTCTGGCATTATGCACATCCGGTGAGTGGACTTGCGAGAGAAAGAGACAACACAGTTCATGCGGAATATTATTGGGATTATATCAATGAAGCGTATGATGAACCTAACCTCAGTAAAGGAACATTTGGTTCTGAAGCTTGTGCTATTGGTGGAACCGGGATGGGAATTCTTTCAACAATAGTTGCTGTAAATAGAAAATGGATTGGAAGAGACACAGCTATAAAACGGTTAATAAAGATTGTAGATTTTTTAATTAAGGCAGATTGCTATCACGGCATTTATCCGCACTTTATGAATGGTGCAACGGGTAAAACAATTCCATTCGGAAGATTGGATGACGGAGCAGATATTGTTGAAACTTCATACTTAATGATGGGCTTGCTGACTGCCAAAGCATATTTCAACGGAG
>Ga0070734_10000676_pt1 | contig 64139 bp, 64 predicted proteins | sample Coa_R1_8_FD_66444 | JGI IMG/M metagenome (GOLD analysis project Ga0070734, IMG submission 66444) | Surface soil microbial communities from Centralia Pennsylvania, which are recovering from an underground coalmine fire - Coalmine... | ecosystem: Environmental > Terrestrial > Soil > Unclassified ...
AGCCGCGGCGCTCAAGGCCAGTGCGGTTGGCGCCGAAGACCCGGCTCTCGCGCTCGCTGACGGTATTGGAGTAAGGCAGCACGTCCTGGGTGATCACGCTGTAGCCGCCGACGATGGCGTGGCGGCCGACGCGGCAGAACTGATGAACGCCGGTGGATGCGCCGACCCAGGCCCAATCGCCCACGGTGACGTGGCCGCCGAGAGTGGCGGCGTTCGAAAGCACGCAATGGCTGCCGACGTGGACATCGTGCGCCACGTGGACGTAGGCCATGAGCAGATTGTCGTCACCGAGGCTGGTGAGCATGCCGCCGCCTTCGGTACCGCGGTGAATGGTGACGAACTCACGGATGCGATTGCGGCTGCCGATGCGGGTTTCGCTGCGCTCGCCTTTGTACTTCAGATCCTGGGGGGCGGCGCCGATGCTGGAATAGGGATAGAACGTGTTGTCATCGCCGATGGAAGTTGGACCGTCGACGAAGACGTGGGCCATCAAGCGGGTGCGCGCGCCGATGGCAACACCGGCACCCACGATGCAATAAGGCCCGATGTCGGCGGTTTCGGCTATTTGCGCTTGGGGATCAACGATGGCGGTCGCGTGGATGGGCATCGGCTACGCGGGCGAGATCTGCGACGGGTCCTTGTCCTCGAGCTTGCACATGACTTCGGCCTCGGCGACGACCAGTCCATCTACGGTGGCTTTCCCGGCCATTTTGGCGACGCTGGCCTTCTTTTTGAGGACGGTCATTTCGATGCGCAGCTGATCGCCGGGGACAACAGGGCGGCGGAACTTGGCGTACTCGATGGCGACGAGGAGGACGAGCTTGGAATCGCGGTCGGGGATGCTTTTGAGGACGAGAACACCGGCGGTTTGGGCCATGGCTTCGACGATGAGGACACCGGGCATGACGGGGAAATCCGGAAAGTGGCCGGAGAAGAAAGGCTCGTCGGCGGTGACGTTCTTGATGCCGACGATGCGCTCGGGCTCGAGCTCGACGATGCGATCCACCAGCAGCATGGGGTAGCGGTGGGGCAGAATACGGCGGATCTCGTTGATATCCAGGATGGACATGGAAAGGGGCATTATAGCGCCTCCGGGTGTCCGGGAATGGGAATGGCTTTGATTTGAAAATTTTGTTGTTTTGCGACTAAACGGTGAGAGACCAGCGAAATAGCGCGGCTCTGCTACCGGTATAACACGGGCGTGCAAACGGCGTGACCGGGCGGGATCAGGCCTGTTTCTGGCCGCAGAAGGCGCAGAACGTGCCAACGTCGGGAACGCGCTGGTTGCAGTGGGCGCAGGTTCGGGAGCCCAGGGTGACCTGGTAACGCCCGCGCTGGATCAGGAACCAGATGACGGCGGCAACGGCGGCGATGGGCAGAATCCGCAGAATTGCGAGAAGGGCAATCGTAAGAGCCGGCAATTCAGATTGCATATCCTTTCTTTCAGGCTGTCAAGCTATCATAGCCCCGTGGACCGGATTCTAGCGCACGTTCAGAAGCAACAACCCGCGATTATTTCGCTGATCCGGCGGATGGTGGAGGGCGAGTCGCCGTCCGACGACAGGGCGGCCGTGGACCGCTTTGTGGATCTGCTGGCGGCGGAAGCGGCGCCACTGGGGACCGTGCAGATGTTCCCCGGAGGAAATTTCGGAAAGCATCTGCTGTGCGAATTCGCTCTGCCGGGGCCGGCGAAGAAAAAAGGTGAAATCCTGGCGCTGGGGCATTCGGATACCGTGTGGCCGATGGGGACGCTGGCGCGGATGCCATTTCGGGAGGCAGAGGGGCGGCTCTGGGGACCAGGCGTGCTCGATATGAAATCGGGAATCGCGTTCTTTCTGTTTGCCGTTCGCACGCTGCGGGATTTGGATGTTTCTGTTCCCAGCCGGGTGAAACTACTAGTGAATTCGGATGAGGAAGTGGGCAGCGATTCGTCGCGCACGCTGACGCAGGAGACGGCGCGAAAGGCGAAAGCGGTGCTGGTGCTGGAGCCGGGCACGGGAATGGAGGGCAAACTCAAGACGGCGCGGAAAGGCGTGGGCGATTACACGATCAAGGTGCACGGGCGGGCATCACACGCGGGAGTAGATTTTTCGGCAGGTGCGAGCGCGATTGTGGAACTAGCGCGACAGATCGAACGAGTGGCGACGTTTACGAATCTGAGGACAGGGGTGACAGTGAATCCGGGACTGGTGGAGGGCGGCTCGCGGTCGAATGTCGTGGCGGCGGAGGCAAGCGTGGTGGTGGACATTCGCACGCCGCGGCTGCGGGATGCGGAGTCGCTGGAACGCAAGTTCCGCGGGCTGAAACCGTTCGACAAGCGATGCAAGCTGGAGATCGAGGGAGGATTGAACCGGCCGCCGATGGAGCGATCGGTGGGGATCGTGCAGCTCTTTCGGACAGCGCAGAAACTGGCGCGGGAGATGGGCGTAACGCTCGAGGAATCGATGACAGGCGGCGGTTCGGACGGCAATCTGACGGCCGCGCTCGGAATTCCGACGCTGGACGGACTGGGCGGCGTGGGAGAGGGCGCACACGCGGTGAACGAGAGCATTCTCGTGGATCGCATTGCGGACCGGACGGCGCTGCTGGCGAAACTCGTCGCCGCGTTATAGCCTGATACCTTGAGATGGAGACCCTGACGCCCGCCCAGGCGGAGCCCGCCGGCAGCACGCGCGTGCAAGGCATGCTGCGAAATGCCGGTGTGCCGGTGCTGCTGGCTCTGATCATCATTGGCTTTTACTGGAAGCTGACGCTGACGCGTCAGTACACGTGGCTGGAGAGCCCGGACTTGACCCGCCAGGTGCTGCCATGGCAGAACGTGCAGGCGCTGGCGTTTCGCCACGGGCAATTTCCGGCTTGGGATCCGTACTTGTGGGGCGGACAATCGCTGATCGGGCAGGCACAGCCCGGGTCGGCGTATCCGCTGAACTGGATTCTTTACGCGCTACCACTCCGAGACGGGCACATTCGCCAGAACTATCTGCACTGGTACATGGCGCTGATCCACGTGATGGCTGCGCTGTTCGGCTACTGGTTGTGCCGCGACCTGGAGCGGAGCCGGATGGCATCGATGATCGGCGGAACGGCGTTCGCGCTGGCAGGCGAGGTGGGAAGCACGGACTGGCCGCAGATGCTGAACGGCGAGATCTGGGCGCCGCTGGTATTTCTTTTTCTGTTTCGCGCGCTGCGCGGGCGGAGGCCGCTGCTGAGCGCGGGATTGTGCGGATTCTCCCTGGGGATGGCATGGCTGGCGGGGCATCACCAGGTGCCGATTTTTCTCACGTACGCGACAGGCGGCGTCTGGCTGTTTTACCTGCTGCGCGAAAAGCGGATGGATTGGGATGTGGCGAAGCTGGCAGGCGTGTTTGCGGTGTTTCTCGCGCTGACCTCGGCACTACAGGTGATGCCGGCATATGAATACGGCAAGCTGGCGAAGCGCTGGGTAGGGACGGAGGAGCCGGTGGGGTGGAAAGACGTGGTGCCGTATAACATCCATGGCGAGCACTCGCTCGGACTGGTTTCGGTTTTTGGACTGGTCATCCCTGGTGTGCATGCGGAAGTGGATCCATACGTCGGGTTCGTCATACTGGCGCTGGCGGGATTAGGGCTGGCTCTATGGTGGAGCGATGTGCGGGTACGGATCCTGCTGGTGGTGGGGCTGGCGGGGTTGTTCTTTGCGCTGGGACGTCAGAACGTGATGCATGGCTTTCTATACGCTGTGCTGCCGATGCTGGAAAAGGCGCGGACGGCGGCGATGGCGGTTTTCCTGCTTAATTTCGGACTGGCGATGCTGGCGGCGTACGGGTTCGACGGGCTGGTGACGCGGACGGAATCGGAGTGGCCCAGACGCATCGGGCGGTGGACCATGACGGCGGGTCTGGTGATGATCATCCTGATGGGCTTCGTCCTGCTAGCCAAACAACTGCACATGGATTATGACGATCGCCCGGTGCTGGTAGCGCTGGTGGGCTTGCTGCTGGGGGCGCTCATCCTGGGGTATCAGAGGGCGGCGCTGGGAACAACGGCGCTGGGCGTGTTTTGTCTGCTGCTGTTGTTGATGGATCTGGGAAATGTGGCGGGCTACTCATACCCGCACGTCTTGGATGCGAACCGGATGGCGGAGCTGCGGCGGATGGGGGCGAACCAGGACATGCTGGCATGGTTGCGCGCGCAGCCGGGGCCGTTTCGCATTGCGATGGATTCCAATGAAATTCCGTACAACTATGGCGACTGGAACGGCGTGGAAGTATTCGGCGGCTACACGGCGAGTTTGCCGGTGAATCTGCTGCGCATCGAGAAGGATGAGGCGCTCACGCTTGATCTGTACGGGACGAAATACTGGATCGGGCGGACGCCGCGCGATCCGGGGGAAGTGGAAGTGCGGCAGTTTCAGAGCGGCCTGAAGGCTTACGAACGGCCGCAGGCTTTTCCGCGGGTTTGGACGGTGCACGAGACGGTATCGATCCCGGATGAAAACGGGATTCCAGGGCTCTATCATGGTCCACGATTCGACGCGCGGCGCCAGGCGTTTTTCATCGGCGATGCGCCGAAGCTGAGCCCGTGCGCGGGGGAGGACCGGGCAACACTGGACCACCATGATTTCAGCCGCGTTGCAATACAGGCACAGATGCAATGCGCGGGCATGGTGATTCTGAGCGACAACTGGTTTCCGGGATGGACCGCCACGGTGGATGGACAGGCCGCAAAGATTTGGGAGGCGGATGCGGCGATTCGCGGCGTGAAAGTGCCGGCGGGCACGCACCGTATCGAGATGCGCTACCGGCCGTGGAGCGTGCGGCTGGGAGCGCTGATGCTGATGATGAGCCTGGCGGGACTAGCGGCGCTGGCGTGGTGGAGGAAATGAAAGGCGATAGAGTAATAGCATCGCTATGAACTACTACCAGGAGAATCGCCAGGCATTTCTGGAGGGCTTGCAGGCCCTTCTGCGGATTCCGAGCATCAGCACGCTTTCCGAACACAAACCGGATATCCGGCGGGCGGCGGAGTTTGTGCGTGACGAGCTGCGGTCGGCGGGGTTAAAGAGCGAGCTGATCGAGGGGAAGGGAAATCCGCTGGTGTACGGCGAATGGCTGGGCGCGGCGGGGAAGCCGACGCTGCTGCTCTATGGCCATTACGATGTGCAGCCGCCTGATCCGCTGGATGAATGGAAATCGCCGCCGTTTGAACCGACGGTTCGGGGCGACGATATCTTCGCGCGGGGCTCGTCGGACGACAAAGGGCAGACGTACATCCTCATGAAGGCGGTGGAGGGCCTGCTGAAGAGCAACGGGCGGCTGCCGGTGAATGTGAAATTCCTGATCGAAGGCGAAGAAGAGTGCGGCGGCGAACACATCGAGGCTTATGTGAGCTCTAAGCCGGCGCGGCTGAAGGCGGACGCGGCGGTGATCTGCGATACCGAAATGTTTGCGCCGGAACTGCCGACGATCACCGTCGGGCTGCGCGGCATCGTGTATGGCGAGTTGCATGTCGAGGGCGCGAATCACGACCTGCACTCGGGAGTGTACGGCGGGGCGGCGCCGAACCCGCTGCAAGCGATTGCCGAGATTGTCACGGCGCTCAAGGACCGCGATGGCCACATTCGCATTCCCGGATTCTATGACCGAGTGGTGCCGCCGAGTCCGAAAGAGCGCGAGGCATGGGCGCGGCTGCCCTTTGACGTGGCCGATTACACGACCAAAGAAATGGGCGCGAAGGAGCTGGTGGGCGAGCCGGAGATTCCGCTGTTCGAGCGTTTGTGGGCGCGGCCTACGCTGGAAGTGCACGGCATTCGCGGCGGGTTCGTTGGCGAGGGTGCGAAGACGGTGATTCCGGCGCGCGCTGTGGCCAAGATCAGCACGCGGCTGGTGGCGGATCAGCGGCCGGACGAAGCCATCGCACAGATCAAAGAGGCGGTCAAGAGAGCCGCGCCGAAGGGCGTTACGGCAGAATTTAAGCTGATTCACTCGGCGGGACCGTCGCTGGTGAATCCGGACAACGAATTTATCCGGGCGGCGGCGCAGGCCATGACGGAAGCGTTCGGGAAAGAAACGGTGTACATTCGCTCGGGCGGATCCATTCCGATTGTGGGGTTATTCGACGAATTTCTCGGCATTCCGAGCGTGATGCTGGGTTTCGGCCTGCCGGACGACAATCTGCACGCGCCCAACGAGAAGTTTCACTTGCCGAATTTCTACCGCGGCATTGAAGCAGTGGCGCACTACCTGGAAAAGTTAGGGAAATAGGCGGAAGGCGGGCATGCCGGCCCCTACAGATGGAGGCTGAATCGGCGTTACGTCGATTTCATGCTCTTCGTAATCTTGGTGCTGAGATCTTTGGTGTCCTTGGTTTCGGGCACGGTTTTGAGAGCATCGAGCGCCCGCGTGCAGAAGAGCTTTACGCGATCGGGCTTATCGATCTGGCGCATGCTGTAGAGCTTCGATTCGTCGAACAGAGTGCCGGCCATCACAGTGACGAAGTCGGCTCGCGGTACCTTGAGCGTGCCGGGTTTGAGACGGTCCTGGGCTTTGGCGACATCATCCGGGGCGCCGGCGGCCGCGGCGGCCTGGAGCAGCACCGCACGGGCGATGGCGCGCTTTTCAGCCGATTCGATTTCCGTTGGGGTCAGAAGGACCCCGGTGGCGGCCTTGGTCAGCTCCATGACCGGTGCAGCGCTGCCTGTGGGAAGCGAATAGGCGATGGGCACGGGATCGTCCTTACTTTGTTGAAACTTGGCGAACGCTTCGGCGAACTCAATGGCCAGGCGGTCGGCCTGTCCGCGATAGGTGTTGGTCGCCCGGCGGAAGTCGGTGGGATTCGCCTTGTTGGCTCGGGCGCCGGCTTCGAAGTTATCGGCCAGATCCATGTAGCCGCGCGTCAGGCCTGAGGTCATGACCAGCAGCCAGGGGCGGGCACGCGCCGTGTAGTCGTTGTCCGTGGCGACAATTTTTTGCAGGTGCTCGACAGTCTTCATGTAGTCCTTATTGCCGAATGTCTCCTGGGCAGCAGCCCAGTAGAACGCGGGAGTTCCCGGCTCGGGACCGCTGGAGCCGGCGCAGGAAATCAGGACGAAACAAGAGAGAAGAAGAATCCCCGTGGCCATCACCCGAATGGCAGTGGTGTGCATTCACGCACCTCCGTTGTGGATGGTTTATCACAACTCAGGGCCGGGGTCAAAGGGAGCCGGCGAAAAAGTAAGCGGCGGGGTTGGATTGCAGCGCGATCAGGATTTCCGCTGGCTTTCCAGCAGCCTGGTGCAGGCGTACACAGCTCGCGTGTGCGGCATGGAGACTTTAAGGCGCGCGCCCAGCTCGAGAGCCGCTCCCACGATGGCATCGAGCTCGAGCGTCCGGCCGGCTTCGAGGTCCTGGAGCATGGAGGTCTTGTGCTCGCCCACTTTTTCCGCGCCGGCCATGCGCTGCTCGATGGTAATGGGCATTTCGATGCCGAGCTGGCGCGCGAGGGCTTCGGTTTCGGCCATCATGGCGCGCACAAGTGGCCCGGCGTCGGGGTGCCGCGCGATGCGCACGAGCGTGGCGCCGGTGAGCGCGCTAATGGGGTTGAAAGCGATATTGCCCAGGAGCTTCACCCAGATTTCCTGGCGGATATGAGTGGTGATAGGCGCACGCAGCCCGGAACGCACAAGAGCTTCAGAAATGGCGCGGCAGCGGTCGCTACGAGAGCCATCGGGCTCGCCGAGGGTGATGCGCGTGCTTTCGTTGTGGCGGATCACACCGGGTTCGACGGTCTCGGTGGAGAGGTAAATGATGGACCCGATGACGCGCCGCTCGTCGATCACCGAGGAAATGGCGCCGCCGGGATCGAGAGTTTCCAGGCGTTCTGGGCCGGAGAAATACCACCACGGGATTCCGTTCTGCATGCTGACCACAGTGGTCGCGGCATCCAACAGTGGAGGAAGTTGCGGAGCGAGAGCGGGCAGGCTGTGCGCTTTCACGGCCAGAAAGATGACGTCCACGGGCCCGACGGCGGCGAGCGAATCGACCACACGGGGATGGACTTCGAAATCGCCTTCCGGACTGAGAACGCGCACGCCGCGCTCCTGCATGGCGCGGCAGTGAGCGCCGCGGGCGAAGAGTGTGACATCGTAGCCTGCCCGCGCCATCTTGGCGCCGATGAAGGCTCCGATGGCGCCGGCGCCGGCGACCACGAATTTCATCCGCGAGCTCCGGCTAGCTGGGCGGCGACATTCAGGCGCTGCACTTTACCGGTGGCCGTGCGAGGGATGGACTCGACCAGGAAATACTTCTTCGGGCACTTGAACTCGGCTAGGCGCGCGCGGCAGTGGGCGTTGAGCTCGGCTTCCGTGGCGGGCTCGCGCAGCACGACGGCCGCAGCCACCTCTTCGCCCCAGGTGGGATGCGGGATGCCGAAACTCACGGCTTCGGCCACGGCCGGGTGCGTGAGCAGGACTTCGTCGATTTCGGGCGGTGCGATCTTCTCGCCGCCGCGATTGATGAGCTCCTTGATACGGCCCGTGAGGCGCAGATAACCCTCGTCGTCCAGCACGCCTTCGTCGCCGGTACGAAACCAGCCATTGGTGAACGACTTCGCATTAGCTTCGGGATTGTTCTCGTAGGCAGTGATGACGCTCGGCCCCTGAAGCACCACCTCGCCCTTGCCGCCGGTGGGAAGCAGGTCGCCCGCGTCATTCATGATGGCGATTTGAATCCCGGTGGCTGGGCCGACGGTGCCGAACTTGTGGGCCTTCGGGGGCAGGGGATTGGATGCCATCTGGTGGGAGGCTTCGGTCATTCCGTAGGCTTCGAGCACCGGCACGCCGGCCAGGGATTCCAGCTTCTCCGCGACTTCCACCGGCAGCGGCGCACTGCAGGAACGGATGAAGCGCAGGGATTGCGCGTCGGCAGATTTGTCGCCCGAGCCGGAACGGGCCAGGATGAGCTGGTGAATGGTAGGCACGGCCGAATACCAGGTTGCGCGATAATCGCGAACCGTGCGCCAGAACGAGAGCGGATGGAAACGAGCGGGAACCACGACTGCTCCACCGGAAAGCAGCGTCGAAAGCGTGGACGCCACCAGACCGTGCACGTGAAACAGGGGCATCAGGCACAGGGAGACGTCGTCGGGAGACAGCTGGTAGGTGCTGACGATGTTGCGCGCCGAGAGCGCGAGGTTGATGTGGCGGAGGGGAACGCGCTTGGGGCGGCCGGTGGAGCCGCTGGTGTGCAGGATGAGAGCGACGTCTTCGGGGGCCGGGTTGCGGGTGGCGGCAGAACGGGTGCCGGGGAAAACCACTTCGCCCGCCGCGGTGGTTTCCGCCGTTAGAATCGGAATGCCGCGCTCACTGGCGGCGCGCCGCACGTCGTCAGCGCCCTCGGCGGGAGCGATGAGCAGGCGGGCACCCGTGTCGTCCAGATAGAAGCAGAATTCGTCGTAACGGTAGGCCGGATTCAGCGGCGCGGCGGTTCCAGCGATAGCGGCAGCCAGGAAAGACACGATGACAGCCGGACCGTTGGGGAGTGAAATCGCGATCCGCTGCCCCGGGACGATGCCGGCTTGCGTGAAGGCCGAGGCTGCATGCAGAACCTGCCGCCGCAGCGATGCATACGAGATGTGCACACCCGATTCCGGGACGATGAGGGCAGTACGATCGCCCGGAGCTGCCTGGAGAAGCTCGAGCAGGGTTGTAGGAGAAGCGGAAGTACTCATGATGTGGTGGAATTCTGCATCGTAACAGAACGGGACCGGCCATTTCAGGTAAGCCGCCGGACCGACGGCCTGAAGAATGAAATCCTGAGGCCGATAAGCCCATTGGATACTGACGCGCCATGGATGTGCCGGTCAAAGCACTGGTGAGCGAATTCGTAGCGAAGGTGATGGTGCCGACTGCCAGCGAAGAAGAGGACGTCTTCCTGCAGGGGCTGGTAGACGACTTTCAATCGAGCTCGGCGCTATTTAAACGCGACATGCGGCGGCGCCTGGAAAAGGATCCGCAGGGCTTCCTGCGCGCGGCCTGCCGCATCCTAAAGGCCAATGCCAAAGGGCCCGGCGCGGATTACCTGATGGAACTGATCTGGGGGAACCCGGTGATTTTCGGCAGCCTGATCGATCCGCGCCTGCTGCCGCTCGAAGCGGCGGAGGGGTTCGCCAAGCGCTGGGCGGAGTACGACCCGATGCTGGATATCAAGCTGCTGCACATGGGGTTTCCTACGGATGGCGGAGCCGTGTGCGATGTGGACATCGTGCGCGCGCGCCGTGTGCTGGCGATCGTCAACGAGCTGCCTCCGCGCCGGCACATTCTGTTTCCCCTGGTGAATCTGCTGCGCAGCCCGGATGCCCAGGTGCGCTCCAAAGCGGCCACTTTATACGGGCGCACGAGCCGCAATGCGGAGTGGGTGCGGGGAAGGCTGGGGGAGGCGGATCCGCGTGTCCGTGCCAATGCGGTGGAGAGCCTGTGGGGAGAGAATTCGGACGCAGCGCAGTCGGTTCTCAACGAGGCCTCCCGCGACCGGCACCATCGCGTGGCGGCGAACGCCTGGATCGGCCTGGACCAGGCGGGTGCGCGCGATGTAGTAGCCAATCTGAACAAGATGGCGGAATCCGATGACGGGATGGCCAGGGCCGCGGCCGCTTTCGCCATGGGCCGAACCTCCCACCTGGAGTTTAAGCCGGTGCTGGAAAGGCTGCTCAAGGACACCAGTCCGAATGCCCGCCGGCAGGCGCTCCGGGCGCTGGTTCGCCTCAACAAGAGGATGGCGCGCGCGGCAGGCATGCTGGAACCGGAGACGGCGCCGCAGGAGGAAGAGGCGGGGGCAGGGGAAGCATCGCAAACGCCGGAACCCGCGACACCGGGCGAAAGGGATAGCGGCGGTTCGTCGGTGACGTCGGAATCCTGATCTAAGGGAAATCTCGGGACGCTTTCATGCGTTCGCCGGATCGCATGCGGCAAGCAGGTTCTCTAGACTGGCACTGGATGGCGCAGTGTGCCGAATCCGGTCTCGCCCTGTTGCGGGCGGCGCAGAATCCCGATGGCGGCTGGGGATACTTTCCCGGCAACGCATCCTGGCTGGAGCCCACGGCGTATGCCTTGCTCGCGCTCTCGGAAGAGGCAGAGGCGCGTCGGGGGATCGATCGCGGAATGCGGTTGCTCGATCGCTGGGTGCTCTCCGCGGGCGGCTGGCAGGCGTCGGAGGCGGTAAAGGGAGCGCACTGGGCCAGTTCGCTCGTGGTGACGCTGCACACGGCATTGGGGCGCCACGATGAATCGACGGCCCGGGCTGTCGATTGGCTGCTCGAGACGAGCGGCGCGGAAACGCGGACAGTGTCGAGGATTGCACACTGGCTCAGCCCGCGTACGGTGGAGTTCGATGCTTCGCTCAGCGGGTGGCCGTGGCAGCCTGGGACATCCGCGTGGATCGAGCCCACGGCGCATGTGTTGATGGCGTTACGGCACCTGGCGCGCGGCGGGCATCCGGGCGCCCGGGAACGCGTTGCCGCGGGGCAGGCGATGCTGCTCGAACGGCGCTGCCGCGACGGCGGATGGAATTACGGCAACCGGCGCGTTTTGGGCGTCGATCTGCCCTCGCATCCCGAAACTACGGCTCTGGCCCTGATGGCGCTCGATGGGCATCCGGAAATCCGCTGGGGCGAAATGCTGGATCGCGTGGAAAGACTCTATCGCGAAACCCGAAGTCCGTGGGCGCGCGCCTGGCTGGGGGCGTGTCTGCTGCAATACCGGGGAGTGCGGCCGGAGAGCCGCCCTGCGGGGAACGATCTGCTGGTGACCGCGGTGGAAGCGATTCGCTGGGACCGGATCATGGGGGCGGCGTGACGCGGCGGCGTTTCCTCGAAGCCGGCGTGGCGGCCTCGGCGGGTTTGGCGGCGTGCCGCACGCCCCGCGCGCCGGCGTCCCGAGCGCAGCGACCCGCGGTGGCCATTGTGCGCGCTTCGTCCTACCGAGTCGATCTGCTGGATTGCCTTTGGCGCGGGGCGGCGGCTTGCGGCCTCGAGGCGCGCGGCAAGCGCGTGCTGCTGAAACCCAACCTCGTGGAGTGCGAGCGGGGCGGCGTCATTCACACCCAGGCTGAGGTGTTGGCCGCCGCGATGGAGCTGTTCGAGCGCCTGGGCGCAGCCGAGGTCCGGATCGGCGAGGGTCCAGGGCACCGGCGCGATGCGTTCTTCCTGGCGGAGGAAGCCGGATACCGGGCCGCTATCCCGGGCTTCGAGGGGCGCTTCACCGATCTCAACCGCGGCGACGTGGTCCGTGTGAGCCCGTTTCCGGGCGGGGAAATCTATCTCGCGCGAACGGCCGCGGCCGCGGATCTGGTGGTATCGGTGGCGCGCATGAAAACCCATCACTGGGCGGGCGCCACGCTTTCCCTGAAGAATCTGTTCGGCGTGATTCCGGGGGCGATTTACGGATGGCCCAAGAACCGTTTGCACCAGATCGGCATAGCCCAGGCGGTAGCCGCGCTCTACCGGACGTTCCCCAGGGCTTTCGCCATTGTGGACGGCATTGTGGGGATGGAGGGCAACGGTCCGGTGCAGGGGCGGCCGCGCGCCTGTGGGGCACTGGTGATGGGAAGCGATTTGGCCGCGGTGGATGCGACCGCGTGCCGGGTCATGGGCATCGACCCTATGAAGATCGAATACCTGCGGCTGGCGGGACATGGCCGGTGCCTGCCGGAAGCAGGAACCGAGCAGCGCGGGGAAAGCATTGGGAGCGTGCGGACTCCTTTTGCTCTGATCCCGGAATTCCAGCATCTGCGGCTCGCTTGATGCGCCCCTCTGAGTTCTTTTTGGAAGCTTTTTAAGTGGTCTGCCGAATTTTCCCGGGCCGCTCCCCCTGTTAGATTCGAACCAGACGATTCATAGGACCGCGCAGGCGGAAGAAAAAGGAGAGGCAACCCATGAAAAAACTAACCAAAGCAGTCATCGCTCTGAAAATCTGGAAAGACAAACGGGGGCAGGATCTGATTGAGTACGCGTTGATGGCGGGGTTCGTGGCCGTGGCAGCGGGCGCGCTCATGCCGAGCGTATCGAGCAGCATCAGCACCGTTTTTTCCAAGATCAGCTCGGTCATGGCCGGCGCAGCCGCCAGCTAGACTGCCACCCATTCTGGCGCGGGTGGGACGGCATCCTGGCACCCAGCCCACCCGTAAACGCGCCGGAAGGACATCCTGATCTGAGGGCAAAAATGAGACGCCTGATACGAGCATTTTATCCATTGTGTGTCCGCGTATATCGCGACCGGCGGGGCCAGGACATGATCGAATACGCACTCATGGCGGCGTTCATCGCCGTAGCCTCGGCGGCGGTTTTGCCGAGCGCGACTCCAGCCATCAGCACGGTGCTCTCGAAAGTAGGCTCGGTGCTGACCGTGGCGGCCGCGAACTAGTGCGTCAGTACTTCCCCGGCCGGAACCAGCAGTTCCACCAGATTCCCTTGGGAATCGAACTCCATCGGTCGCGCGGGGCCGAGCACTTCGAGCGCGGGATTCGCTTCGATCTCGGCGCGAAGGTTCTCGCTCAGCGCGATCGTTCCGAGCTCCAGTGAATTGCGGATCCAGCCGTAAGTGACTTCCGCCAGGTTGTGCTTCCCGACGGTCGGGGCGAACCGCTCCAGGCATTCGCGATCGGCGGCAAAATGTACGGGCGTGCGAATGGCCGCCGGCGTCGACGCGGTCAGCGAATTGATCCTCGTCGGGTGCCAGTCGATCTTCTCCAACAACCGGTCGGATACTACATCCGCCATCCCCAAACCCACCGCGTTGCCGTAACTCATGTCGCTCAAACCGCGCACAAAAAGCCGCTGGAATTTCGGACCGGGCCACGGATTATACTCGCCGTGGACGCTGCGGTTTACGACTTTGGTATCCATCCCCGCGCCGCTGATATTCTTGCCGATCTCGTCCAGAATCAAAATATCCAGGTCCATCGGCACGCGGCCCATCCACGACTTCGCCTGGCGCAGCAGCTCTTCTTCGCGCTGCTCCATGTGCTCCACCGGCACCGCGGTAACCTGCCCGGTATTGTGATTGGCGTCTTCGAGAATCGCCAGCCCGCCTAAAATTTTGCCCGAGGCCAGCACCTGACGCCCAATGCTGCGAATCACGTGCTCGAGCCCCAGCTTGTAGGCATACGTGTGATAGCGTTGCGCCCCGGCGAACTTGCCCAGGCCGATAGCCATCATCTTGAAAAGGCCGCTTTCGATGGCGCCCGCGAAATCGGTATGCCACTTCACCCGGCCGATAAGCATGACGCCGTCGCTCTCGAACGCGTTGCGATCCATGAAGGCTTCGATCCCGTCGGGTGTGCGCCCGAGCGACACCACATCGAGCGCGCTGATCACCGGGCATCCCATGGTCTCTTCGATGATTCCGTAATGCGCCAGCACATCCGCCTGGCCTTCGGCGGTGGCCGCCCCGTGACTGCCCATGGCCGGGAACAGAAACGGCTGCGTTCCTTTGGATTTCCAGAAATCCACCACCGAGCGAACGATGGTGGCGATGTTCGTGATCCCGCGGCTGCCTACGCCGATAGCCACACGCGCCCCGGGCTTGAGCCGTGTGCCAAAAGGTGACGCAGCGAGTTCTGCAGTAACCGCGCTTCGGACATCCTTCAAGCGACGATCGGGAAAGTTCTGGCGAACCAGCAAAAGCCGGGGAAATTCCATGAAGAAATTATAGCGGACTAGCACGAGAGGTCCGGACGGACGTCAGAAGCCGCGACTGTTCGGCCTTCAGGCTCGAAATATTTCTCTGCGTCTCCGCGCCTCTGCGGTGGCGTTTTGCCTTAACTTACTCTCCCCACTGCTTCTCGAGCATCTTCAGATACTCGCCCGAAGCGTAGAGGTCGAAGCGGAAATTGGCGGCGGTGATCTCTGCGAACTGCGTCAAATGCTGGGTGCACACGAACACGTGATCGGCGAAGGAGTGATAGTGCAACAGGAAGCTCTCGGTCAGCAGTTCTATCGGCGGCACGTCGCGGAACAGCGTCGCAATGCCAATCGCGCGCGAGAAAACAGATTCCGGATTCGCCACGCCCCACTGCCGCAGCTTCTGCAGCACGGTTTCCGGCGGGCGGTAGACCAGGAGCGCGGCAAAGCTTTGTTCGCGAATCCCGAGTCCTGCCAGTTCCTCCGTGCGTCCCACCAGTTCCACGCATTGGCCTATCCATCGAAGCAGGTCTTTACCTACGAAATAAAGCATGCGCACTTCGGAATACCGGCTCATGAGGAGCTTCCTGCGCAGCTCGTCGCGGTCTTCGCCGTCGCCCGGCAGCAAGCCGGCAAGCATCAGGGCGGCTTTCGAGCCTTCCAGCAACTGGCCCGGACCTCGTTGATTACTAAAGGGATGCAGGATGAGCGGCGGTAGCTCCCACATCTGGTCCCCAAGACCCACAACCGCGGTTTTGGACTGTTCGATCATCCAGCCTCAAACATACCATCGGCTGCGTCCGGGAAATAGTTTACTTTCGTTGACGAAGGAGTACCGAAGCTGTCACTGTATCTGAGCCGCGCAGCACTTTGACCGTCACCATGTCGCCCGGTTTCTTGCTGCGCAGGGCGTAAGTGAAGTCGTAGAGATTGCTGATGGGCTTGCCGTCGAACTCTACCAGGATGTCGCCCGCTTTCAGGCCTGCCTGCGCAGCCGGCGTTCCCGGCCGGATGTCGGCGAAGCGCACGCCGTTGGGAATCTCGGTAAAATCCGGCACGCTGCCGAACTCCGGGCCATAGCCCGAGCTGCTTGATCCAGCGATGCTTCCGGCGTGCGGATTCTTCGGCTCCTCGACGCGCACAAACAACGGCCGCTCCTCTTCCGAGCAAAGTTGCTTGCCCACTTCCGCGATCAGGCCCAACAGCTTGGCCGAATCCGGGGCGTCGATCTTGTCCCATGTGTCGCTCGGCTTGTGATAGTCGCCGTGCAAACCCGAAAAGAAGAACAGAACCGGCACCTGCTGCGTCGTGAAGGAGGTGTGATCGCTCGATCCGTACCCGGTGGTATCCGAGAAGTCGATATGCATCGGATAATGCGCGAGCAGCGGCTCGAGCGTCGCCCGCAGATTCGACCCCGTGGCCACGCCCCCGATGTACACCTTGCCTTCCCGCACGCGTCCGATCATATCCAGATTGATCATGGCCACGGCCCTCGCGAGCGGCATCTCGGGATGCCTCACGTAGTAGCTCGATCCCAGCAACCCCAGTTCCTCGCCCGCAAACGTCATAAAGAGAATGCCGCGCTTCTGCTTCGGCTGCCCCGCAAACCAGCGCGCCAGCTCGATCACGCCGGCAGTTCCCGATGCGTTATCGTCCGCTCCCGGATGCACCGCCGTTCCCGCCTGTTGCGGCGCCATCGAGTACTGCTCGCCCAGCCCCAGGTGATCGTAATGCGCGCCGATGATCGCGTACTCGGCGGTTTCACCGGGTAGGTAGCCCGCCACGTTGCGCACCGTCTTGACGGCGCGTTCCAGGTCTATCTCCTCGCGGACCTCGATCGAATCGCGCAGCGCGAATGATTGGGGCTTAAGATCGCGGTCGATGGCCGTCGCGATCTCTTCCAGGCTCCGCCCGGCATCGCTGATCCAGCGCGCCGCCACCTCTTCCTTGATCTGCACGAACGGAATCCCCGCGTCTCCCGGCCCCACCGTGCGCTCGAACTTTTCCAGATCATCGGCCTCGCCGCGGTGGTTGAACGTGTCGTTAATCAGGATCACCCCGCGCGCTCCGTGGTTCTTGGCATTGGTGGCCTTCGATGCAAACTGCGCGTGCTCGGTATAAATCTTGCCGTCGAACACGCTGTGCTCGTCAAACTCCTGCGGCTCGTGGCGCAGAATGAGCACCAGCTTGTCTTTGACGTTCAGACCTTCGTAGTCGTCGTAGTGATATTCCTGCGCCGTAATGCCGTAGCCGGCAAACACCACGCCGCCCCGCACTTTGCCGCGCGACGAGAAGTTGAACGGGCGAAAATCCTCGCCCGGCTTGAGCTTCTGGGTCGTGCCGCCCTCGGTGTATTCGAACCGGTTGTCGTGGCCCAGCCGCGCATTGGTAGTGACGGAAAACGGCTGAAAATAGCTGTCGCCCTGCAGGGGCTTCAGCCCGATCGACCGGAATTGCCGCGCGATGTAATCTGCCGCCTTCTCGAGTTCCGGCGACCCGGTTGCCCGCCCGCGCATTTCCGGCGAGGCTAGGTATTTCACATGCGCCAGAAACTTGTCCGCATCGATCGCCGGTGTGGTTTCGGTTGTCGGCGGCGCGGCGAACACTATCGCCGCGAAAACCAGGGGCAGAAATGGCTTCATCTGCCTTACTTCAGCCCCGGCGTGCTCAGCTTCAACTCACAGCCGCAGTCTTCTCCGGCGTTCTTCGCTGTCTTCTGATATTCGATCTCGTAATCGATCACCGCCCGCAGACTCGCCCACTGCGCCGACGCGCCCGTCAGCAGCCGCCCGTTCACGAACAGCGTCGGCGTTCCCCCCACGCCCAGCGCCTTGGCTTCCGCAATCGATTTATCGATCTCCGCCTGCATCTCTTTGCCGTCCATGCAATGCTCGAGCTGCAGCGGATCGATCTGCTTGCCTTTCACGTATTCCAGAACTTTCGATTTCAGATTCTCCGCCGTCACATCCGTCTGCGCTTCATAAATCCAATCGTGATAATCCCAGAACGCGCCCGGATTCTGGCGGAAAATGCAGCGCCCCGCAATCGCCGCCGGCATCGCCCACGGATGAATCTGCGCCAGCGGCAGGTCCTTGAAATACAGCCGGACTTCTTTCGGATACGTCGCCAGCAAATTCGCCCGCAGCGCCTTGGCTTCTTCCTTGCAATACGGGCACTGGAAATCGCTGAACTCCACGATCACCACCGGCGCGCCCGGCGTCCCCATGCTCGGCTGCAGGTCCGTGTGCAGCTTGTCCAGCTCCGGCTTGAACGGATTCTGCGCGACGTCGAACACCGAGCCGCGAATAATCTTCTGCCCGTCTTTGGAAACGTACAGCGTCTCGTCGGCGCTCGCCTGGCCTTGGGTCGCGTGCACCGCGACCTTTGAGAATCCTGGAAGCTCTGAAGGTTTCGGATCGCCAATCTCCACCTTCACCTGCGCATTCCAGACGAAGACGTGGCGCACGTAGGCCTCGAGCGTGGCTTTATCGAGGGCGGATTTCTTGACAGGCGCCGTTTCCGCCGCAAAGAGAGCGAGAGCGCCCAGAGTGGTTAAAGCGAGTTTACGAAATGGCATCAAGAAAGATCCTCACCGCAGAGGCGCAGAGACGCTGAGACTTCACAAAAATTGTTCACGATGCGTTTCAGTCCTTGTTTCAAAATGGGAACGTTGAAATTGATGAGCAGACCAACCGGCTTTTCCGCCAGCTTCAAGTAAGTCAATAACTGAGCCTCATGGATCGGGCAAAGCCCCTCCACGGCCTTGATTTCCAATATCACCAGATCCTCAACCACAAGGTCCATCCGATATCCACAATCCAGCGCTACGCCCTTATATCTGACCGGGAGCGCGACTTGCCGAAGAAATCGCATATGAGCCTGTGCTAATTCACAGCACAAGCACTCCTCATAAGCCGATTCCAGCAGCCCCGGACCCAATCCCCGGTGCACTTCGATTGCAAATCCGATCACCGCCTTCGTGATCTCGTTTTCCCTCCGTGTCTCTGCGCCTCTGCGGTGCATGCTCTGTCTTCCTACAACACAGGCCCTTGCCGAAATAATCGCGTGGCAAATCCGATCACCGCCTTCGTGATCTCGTTTTCCCTCCGTGTCTCCGCGCCTCTGCGGTGCATGCTCCCCCTACAGCACCGGCCCGATCCGCCACGGCACAAATTCCTTGTGCCCCAGCTTCTCCGCGCAGGTCTTCTCGCCCGACGCCACCCGCAACACCGTATCGAAAATCTGCCGCCCTACTGCTTCAATGCTCTGCTCGCCTTCCGCAATCACGCCCGCGTTGATGTCCATGTTGTCGCGCATGCGTTTGTACGTGTTGCCGTTGGTCGCGATCTTGATCACCGGAATCGTTGGAAAACCAATGGCACTTCCGCGTCCCGTCGTGAACGCAATCAGATTGCACCCACCCGCCGCCAAACCCGTCAGCGACACCGGGTCGTACCCCGGCGTATTCATAAACACGAATCCCGGCGACGTGATGCGCTCAGCATAATCCACCGCGTCCATCATCGGCGAGCTGCCCGCCTTCGCCGACGCGCCCAGCGACTTCTCCAGAATATTGGTCAGGCCGCCATCCTTATTCCCCGGCGACGGATTGTCATTGAAGCTGCCGCCAAACCGCACCAGGTAGTCCTTATACGCCTTGATGAACCCGAGGAACCGCTCCGCCACCGCCCGGTTTCGCGCGCGCCGCACCAGCAGATGCTCCGCGCCGAAACATTCCGTCGTCTCCGCCAGCACCGACGTCGCGCCGATTCGCGCCAGCATGTCGCAACAAATCCCCAGCGCCGGGTTCGCCGTGATCCCCGAAAACGAATCCGACCCCCCGCAGTTCAGCCCCAGCACAATCTTCGACGCCGGAATATCCGTCCTTTGCTCGCTCGCCGCGCTTTCCATGAGTTGATGAATCTCGCGGCGCGCCGCCGCCAGCGCTCCCGTCGTTCCGCCGCTTCCTTGCAGCGTCATCCCGACTAACCGCGACGACCGCGGCGCATTCGGCCCCAGGTAATGATCGATCTGGTTCACTTCGCACCCGAGCCCCAGGATGATCGCCGCCGAGACGTTCGGATGCGCCAGCACGCCCGCGAGCGTTCTTCGCAGCTGGTCCGTATCCGGTCCGATCGTGTGCCCGCAACCCTCGCCATGCGGAAACGCCACCACGCCATCCACATTCGCCGGCAGCTTCTCGTCATCGAAACTCGCGGCAATCAGCTCCGCCGTGTGCGCCGCGCAATTGCTGGCCGCCACCACTGCGATGTAATTCCGCGTGCCCGCGCGTCCGTCCTCCCGCAGATAGCCGCGAAACGTCGGCACGTCCTTGGGCAGGGCAGGGTAGGCAACTTCGCCCTGCGGAAACTCGTACGCGAATGTCAGCTCTTCAAACGAAATGTTGTGCGTATGAATGTGCCGCCCCGGCTCGATCTCCACCTTCGCTCGACCGATCGCCTGCCCGTACCGGTGCACCATCTCGCCCGGCTGAATTCGCGCCACCGCCACCTTGTGCCCCGCGGGAACTGCGTCGAGCACCGTGATCGGCACCCCATCCACACGCAGCTTCATGCCCGCGGAAAGCGGGACGCGCGCGATGGCGACGTTATCCAGCGGGTTCAAATGGATCGCCGAGTTTTCCTCGGTCGGCAGCTTGGCAATTTCCAGTAATTCCATATCACCTCATCAAAACAAATTCCGTGACCTGCTCGCCCGTGTGGACATGCAGCTTCCCTGCCACCGGATGCACCCAAAATCCCATGCCGTCGGTAGGAATCGCAATGTCGGCTGGCCCGTCCACCACCGTGAAATTCGGCGTCTCGACGTCATCCAGCAGCTTGCCGATATGGATGTGCGGATGGCACTGCGTGCGCCGCTCGTCTCCATTCACCGCCAAGCCCCACTGCTCGCCCCACAGCGACTTGCCCTTCTCGATAGCCCCATTCCACAAGGCCAGGCGCGCCTCCGGCGATAAATTCTGCAGCGCGTGCGCGTGCGCCCGGGGCAGCGCCAGCCACCGGTTCGGTTTGCGCGGATTGATGTCTTTCACGAAAAACACCGTCACATCCGCCGGCTGCTTCTCCGCCTCCCGGCAAAGCCCGCACTCCCGCTGCTCCATGCTCTGCGGATTCGCGAGGTCGCAGACGCAATTGCGCACATCGCCGCGGAGAAGTAAGGCGAGAGCCAGGAACGAGCCGAGCCTAAAGACGGTCACTTTGAATCATTATAAGAGGTGGCACGGGCATCCCTACCGACCAGCCACGGACCGGTACTACTTGCTGCATCCGGCACATGCATCATCTCGTTGAGAATGAAGTTCGCCACCTCGCTCACCGCGACCGGCCTTTGCTCCAGACTCCACGGCCTCCCGTAGTCAAGCGTTCTTGTCAGACGCTGATCCTGCTCAGACGCATCGAGCAACGGTCCAACCGCCGCCTTGCCCTCCTTCGCCAGTAGCATGCACACCGGATCGAACGAATATTCCAGCGATCCGGGAAAGCTGGCCTTGAAACCGCGAACGTCCTCCAGCCGTTCGATCAACTCCGCGATCCGATCCGATTGTTGCTTGCGCTGAAATGCGGCAGTATCCGGATCGGTGCTCTCCCCCTTTTCTGCGAGCGCTCGAAGGTTGAGTTTCGGCCGCACAGGCTCGGCTAAACGGCGCCGTGAATCGGCAAGCAACGCCGGTACAGGTTTAAGAAACGATGTGTCGGGATATTCGCTATTGCCAACGGGAATCTGCTTCCACGCATCGAGAACTCGCGGCTCCCAAACCATGAGGGACTCGGCAATGTCGATCGCTTCCCGGTCGTCGTCCCGATCTCGCGCACTAGTCAGCCGCCAATATGCCCCTCCCAGCCACGTTCGAATCGCGGTTGCGAGCAATCGACGGGCATCCTGCTCGTGTTGAAGCACTATACGCGGCGCCGGCATCCTTGGTTCAGGTGCCTGCCACAACTGCAACGCTAGGTCGGCCCGTCCCAGGCGAATCAACAGAGCAATAGAAATAGGCGGAAGCGGACCGGGGCTCGGCAGGTCGAACCAGAACGCCGCGCGCTCGGGGACTGGCTCTTTCCGGAACGGGAATGGCAGCCTTCCACTCCAAGGCTGCGCCGTAGCAATTGCACGAACATCGGCATCAAGATCCGCCCGCGCCCCAATCGTCAGGGGCCGATAGACCAGCCCGTTCCAGCCGACCGCATACAGGTTCGCGAACACCCAGGCGTGCGTCTTTAGACGGTCAGTCGGCTTTGGATATCCGCCTCTCGGAATGGCGAACTCAATTTCGCGATATTTACCGCCTCTCGGATCTGGCAGCCCCGCATCGAATAACGTTCCCGCCACCGTCACTACGTATTCCGGGATGTCCGGCGCATCGGGCGGCGTCCAAGGCAGATGCTGCGCGGGAGGCTCCGGCAGCGCCGCGCTCGCAACAGGTAGCAGCGAGAACGCAGCCATCACGAGACGAAATGTCTTGATCACAGCACCTGAATCGTAAGTTTAGCGCGTCCCCCACACGCTATCCTCATTTCATGCCCCCCTCTCACCCCAAAGATCCCCTCTCCTGGCTCTACCCGCCCATCGAGCCCTATAACACCGGCCGGCTCCAAGTCTCCCCCGTCCACGAGCTCTATTTCGAGGAATCCGGCAACCCCTCCGGAAAGCCCGTCATCTTTCTGCACGGCGGCCCCGGCGGCGGTTCCGATCCCAAGCAGCGCCGCTTCTTCCACCCCGATAAGTACCGCATCGTGAATTTCGATCAGCGCGGCTGCGGCAAGAGCACGCCCTACGCCTCGCTAGAGGCCAACACCACCTGGGACCTCGTCGCCGACATCGAAAAACTCCGCGAGCATCTTCGCATCGAGCGCTGGCAGGTCTTCGGCGGCTCCTGGGGTTCCACGCTCGCCCTCGCCTACGCCGAAACCCATCCCGGCCGCGTCACCGAGCTCATCCTCCGCGGCATCTTTCTCCTCCGCAAACAGGAAATCGACTGGTTCTATCAGCGCGGCGCCTCCGTCCTTTTCCCCGACGCCTGGGAGCCCTACCTCGCCCACATCCCCGCAGCCGAGCGCGCCGATCTTCTCTCCGCCTACCATCGCCGCCTCACCAGCGACGACCCCGCCGTCCGCCTCGCCGCCGCCAAAATCTGGAGCGGATGGGAAGGCGCAACCTCCAAGCTCCTCCCCGATTCCGATTTCACCAGCCACTACGAGGAGGACGAGTTCGCCCTCGCCTTCGCCCGCATCGAGTCACACTACTTCGTCAACAAAGGATTCTTCGAAACCGACGACCAGCTCCTGCGCAACGCCTCGCGCATCCGCCACATCCCCGGCGTGATCGTGCAAGGCCGCTACGACGTCGTCTGCCCCATCGAAAGCGCCTGGGCCCTCCACCGCGCCTGGCCCGAAGCCGAATTAATCATCACGCCCGACAGCGGCCACAGCGCCTTCGACCCGCCGAACACGCGGGCGCTGGTGGCAACGGCGGATAGGTTCTTCGGGTAGCACCCAACACTCGGTCTGTCTCGGGGTTCCCCCAAATGGGGGTATGTACCAACCGAATCGGGTGACCGTTAAATGTACCTTGCTGTAAATTACTATTTTGATACACTGACCCGCTGTTGAGATCTTGCGGCTTTCGCCTCAGCGAGTTCAGACCGTTGACATCTTACAAATTGCTTGATCATAGCCCCAGTTTGAAAGGACATTTCATGATGAGTTTCTTAGGCCGCGGTGACTGTTCAAGCAAAGTTGGCATGGTTGTTGTTTTGGGAGCCGCCGCCCTGTGCCTTCATGCGTCCCCGGCACCATGCGTGAATGAGTCATTACAGGCGTACGAATCTCTCGGTGCAGCTGGCTGTTCCATAGGGGGCTTAGTCGTAAACGATTTCGTGTTCGGACCTTTTGGCCTATCTGTACCAGTCAGCGCGCAGAATATCGATGTAACGATTGTTACGACCAAATCTTCGGCGGAATTGATCGTGTCGTCGGACTCTTTACAAATACAGAGCGGCTTCGCAAATTACGCCTTGGCGTACAACGTGGTTTCGCCAGTCAACATGCTAGGTTTCGACGTCAAAATCGAGAAGTCGATCGCCGTGCCGCCAAGCGAAACAGTTGTTAACCCCGTTGTGTGCATCGGTGCGACATATACACTCAATAATCCTCCCTCTCCTGTCCTTCCCAATTGTGCTGCCACTAATTTCGGTCTCACAGTGTTCGATGACGGGATCAATCCCAGCCTAGAGAAGTCTATCGGTTTCAACGACGGTGCAAGGTCGCTTGGGGTATTCGATTCAATTCATCTCGGAATCGGCTCTTCTCAGTTGTCATCGTTCAGCAACACGATTTCGGTTGCCCCAGGTATACCAGGCATCCCCGAGCCTGGCTCCGTCTACTTGCTCCTCGGCGCAATCCTCGTGGTAGGTGTGCATCGGGTAGTACTAAAGCACCGAACGCGCAGGCATCCGGCACGAGCGCAATAGAGCCCTTGAGCTTCCACTGCTCGAGATAAACCGAGCAGGAAACCGGGGCCAGCAGGAACCCAGGGCCAGACCGCTCGTTTCCGTTTCTTTCAGTCCTCAGTCCCGAGGATTCGATGCCCATCTAGCCCGCCCCCCTTCCATCGCCCGTCCGCGACTCAGTGCGTGTGTCAACAAGACCCAGCGCACTTCCGGTGCACGCAGGCAACATCTAGTCTTCGCATTGGACATCGCCGTGCTCGCCTCCCGGTATGCAAGCATCGACCGTCCTTTTCCGTTTTGCCGCGGTCGTGGCCTCTGCGGTCACCCTCTGCTCAGCCGCAGCCAATAATGCCCGCCTGAATGCCATCGTGAACGCGGCCAGTTATCAGACTGGTCCAATCGCACCTGGAGAGATGGTCAGCTTGTTTGGTCAGGGCTTGGGACCGGCCGAGGGAGTGCAGCCCACAGTGACTCTGAACAGTGGCTTGCCAACCGAACTGGCGAACGTCCAGGTGACGTTCGACGGCAAGCCCGCACCATTGCTTTACGTGCAAGACAGCCTGATCAATGCCGTTGTCCCGTGGTCGTTGAGGGTCGATGTCGGTCTAGGCCCTTTCGGCGGTACGACAACTGAAATCTGTGTCGTGTACATAAAGGCGATGAGCAACTGCTTGGAGCGCTCTGTGAACAATGTCGCCCCCGGCGTATTCACCGCGGATGGAGTTCACGCAGTCGCGCTGAATCAGGACGGATCCCTCAACTCCGTCAAGAATCCGGCGAAATCAGGCTCCACCGTCTCGATCTTTGCCACCGGACTGGGCCCGATCAGCCCCGGGCAGCCCGATGGATCAATCGTGAAGTCCCCCCTGCCGATGAACTTGGTGCAATGGAACGTGGGCTACCTCTCTGGAACGCTCCAAACCGGTTCCTTTTTTACTCAGATCGAGGTCACAGATCAAGGTCCAGTGCTATTTGAGCCCGCTGGCGTGAGTCAAATCAGTTTCAAGGCCGGCTGGAATGTACTGCAACTGGGCGGCAGGAATCAATACGCGAATGTGTTCAGCCCGACGTTCCAAATCTGGATCGCGCCATGATAGCCCGAAATTCTTCACCTCGAACCTGGGGACAAGCCCAACTCTTCTCCGCCGCTCCCTAACTTCTCCGCGTCTCTGCGCCTCTGCGGTGAATCCTGTCTTGACCCCCGTGCTATACCTGTTATGTGCCGTCCCGCATCTCCATGCTCCCAAGTCAGTTACCTGCAAAAATACTAGATTTTCCAAACAAACGGCAACAAATTACTTGACTCACATGGCATGACGTAGTACACTCATATCATGGAAGCGGAAAACGTCAATGTCAACAGCGGCCTTATGCAGGCAATCCGCTACTTTTCTGACCCAATGGTTTGCTTGGAAACGGTCGCAAAAGCCAAGTGGCCAGAAGGCCCGGAATGCCCTCGCTGCAAGGGTAAAAAGCTGTCGTTTCTCAAGACCCGGCTGATGTGGACGTGCCTTGGTTGCCGGAAGCAATTCTCGGTCAAGGTCGGAACCATCTTCGAGGACAGCGCCATCGGCCTGGACAAGTGGCTCTGCGCAATGTGGCTGCTGGCCAACTGCAAGAACGGCATTTCGTCGTACGAAGTCGCCCGCGATTTGGGTGTCACGCAAAAGACTGCATGGTTCATGCTGCATCGTATCCGCTACGCCCAGCATCAAGGCAGCATCAACAAAATGACTGGTACGGTCGAAGCCGACGAAACCTATATCGGTGGAGCGGCCCGCAACATGCATGCCGATCAAAAGGCGCGTAAGGTTCACGGTCGGCACAGCTTTGGTAAAACTATCGTGCTTGGATTGCTCGAACGAGAAACCGGAAAGGTCCGCACTAAGGCCATTCCGTTTCGCCGTAAGTGGCAGATCCACCGGACGATCAAAGATAACGTCGAGAAAGGCGCTAAGCTTTACACCGATGAATTGCGCTCCTATGACGGCATGGATCGGCACTACGAGCACAAGGTAATCAATCACGCTGAGCGGTATGTTGATGGCGCGGTTCACACCAATCGGCTGGAAAACTTCTGGAGTCTCTTGAAGCGTTCCATCAAGGGAACCTATGTCAGCATTGAGCCGTTTCATTTGTTCCGCTATCTTGACGAGCAGTCATTCCGCTACAACGAGCGTCACGACACTGATGCAGAGCGTTTCCAGAAAGTATTGTGTTCGGTCGCTGGAAAGCGTCTAACTTGGGACACTCTGACCAGTCAGGAGGTGGGGTGATGTCGGATCCCAAAGAGAAGGTCGAGGAAAAAGAAAAGCGGCCTAAGAAACCCAAGAAACCACCGGGGTACCAAGAATTTGAGAAACTATTGAGGCAAGTAGTCAAGTCACCACCGATGCGAAGAGCGGATGCAAAATAGCCAACGGATCGTATTGATATGTTCCGCAGTATTGTTTCTACCCCTTGCAACTTGGTCACAATCGCCACCCCCAAGTGAATCTACAAAACGTAATAAACCAGAGACAACAGCTAAAAAAAGCCAGGACTACTCCGATAAATACAAAAATCCCGTTGATTCGTCCCCTGCCAGTGGACCCTCGGAAAATAAAGAAAAGACCAATCAAGGTACCACCGAAAACCAAGACCAGTCTCCGTCCAATTGGTGGATGGTCAAACTGACCGGGCTCATAGCTCTGATATATCTTGCTCAATTGGTAGTCTTTGGACTGCAAGCCCGCAGACTGAAACAAACGGTCGAAAAAATGGATGAAATTGCTCGTGGCCAATCTGCGGACATACAGGCCTCTATCACTCAAGCTACGAGAGCCGCCGTGGCCATGGAAGGGGTAGCAATATCTATGGCGGAGAACGCCGAATCCATGAGACTGGGCGTTGCAATAAACAGAGAGATCGCTGACAGGCAAAAAATCGTTACTGAATTGCAGAGCAGGGCCTACTTGGTCGTGCTTTTCGATGGCATGGTAGTTCAGAACCCGCAGACCGGAGTCCGATTCGAGCCTAAGTTGAAGCTGATAAACCAAGGCAATACGCCGGCTAAAAATATTAGGTTCGCCGCATTTTCGGACGTGACTGCATTCCCAATCCGTGACGATTTCCCATTCTCCGTTCCTCAAGTTCTTCCAAGCTACTCGACGACCATCGGCCCACACTTGCACAAGATCATTTCTGGTGTGGTCCCAAAAATGTACAACACGACAGAAGCCTATCAACTGACCCAAGGAGTGGGACAAAGGATCATATCTTGGGGCATCGTCAAATACCAAGACGCCTTCGACGTTGAGAGATTTGTCAAATTCGGCTTTACGTTTTTCCTGATGTCCAAAGAAAACTGGTTCAGCGCGGATACCGAAAAACACAATGATTCCAACTAAAAGCGGATATGCTGTAAAATTTACCATGTGAGCTTAATATGTTGGCACCAAACAAACCCATTCCCATTTCCGGACACTTCCCCGTGCCGCCCGAATGAACCGCCTGCTCCTCGCCATCCCCCTCGCCTTTGTCCTCTATTTCTTCGGCCTCACCCGCGCCGGCCTCATCGGCCCCGATGAGCCCCGCTACGCCTCCATCGCTCGCGACATGGCTCGCACCGGCGACTGGGTCACACCCCGCCTCTGGTCCGTGCCGTGGTTCGAAAAACCGCCGCTGCTCTATTGGCTCGAAGCCGCGGCCTTCCGCCTCGGCATCAATCCCGACCTCGCCCCGCGCCTCCCCATCGCTCTCCTCAGCATCGTCTTCCTCGTCTTCTTTTATTGGATCCTCCGCCGCGAATTCGGCGATCCCGCCGCCTCGTACTCGACTGCCATCCTCGGCACCTCCGCTGCCTGGCTCGCATACAGCCACATCGGCGTCACCGATCTCCCGCTCACCGCCACCTTCTCCGCCGCCATGCTCCTCTCGCTCGGCTGGATCGAACGCGGTGACCGGCGATATCTCCCGCTCGCCGCCGCGCTGCTCGGTCTCGCCGTCCTCGCGAAAGGCCTCGTGCCTCTCGCTCTCGCCGCACCTCTCCTCTGGATGGGCCGCCGCCGTCTCCTCGATTGGCTCCGCCCCGCCGTCATCCTCGCCTTCGCCGCCGTCGCACTCCCCTGGTATCTTCTCTGCTACCTCCGCAACGGCGCCCCATTTCTCCACGAGATCGTCTGGACGCAGCAAATCGGCCGCTTCTTCACTGCCGAGCGCGCCCACACCCAGCCCTTCTGGTTCTATGTGCCCATCCTGATCGCCGCGCTGTTTCCCTGGTTCCCCGCACTCGCCGCTCTCGCCCGGCGTGAACTATACTCCGATACCCGCCGCCGCTTCCTCCTCGCCTGGGCCATCTTCGGATTCGTCTTCTTCTCTGCCGCACGCAACAAGCTCCCGGGCTACGCGCTCCCGCTCATCCCTCCCATCGCGATCCTCGCTGGGCTCGCCCTCGCCGATGCGAAACGCCATCGCGCCATCACCATCGCCACCGCGGCGTTGCTCGTCTTCCTCGGTCCCATCGCTTCGATTCTCCCCGCCGCCCTCGCCGGTGGTATCTCGCGCTCCACACTTCCGCCCTTCGAATGGACCTGGCTCCTCCCCGCGCTCGCGATCCTCCCCGTCTGGCTTCTCGAACGCTCCGGCTCCCGCGGCGCCGCCATCACTCTCATCGTCATCTCCATCACCGCCGCCACCGTCGCCATCAAACTCCGTACCTTCCCTGAAATCGACCGCCTCGCCTCCGCCCGCCCGCTCTGGTCCGCCGTCGTTCCCATCCGCGACCGCGTCTGCGTCGCCAGCCTCCACCGCAGCCTCCGCTACGGCCTGAACTACTACTCCGTCACTCCGCTCCCCGATTGCCGCGAGTCCCCGCGCGAAATCGAGATCCGACAGAACCCCGGCGAGCCCCCGCGTCTCGTCAGCGCCGTCGCTGTGCCCGCATCCAATCACAAAAAGCTCTATTAATTGACAAAAAGTATTGTGTAGATTACATTAAGTACTTAATGGGTTACTCAAAGGATCATCGAACGGTGCTGCTCGTCACGCTACTGCTGTCGATCGCTATCGATCTCGGTGCGTCCTGGGCGCTCGGCCACATCGAACTCGGAAGCACCGCAAGAGTTGCCGTCGCGTTGGCCCCAGTGCCCGCGAAAATCGCCGTCATCGCACTGATTCTGCAGGCAATTCGACGGTTGGATGAATTCCAGAAGCGAGTCCACTTCGAAGCTGTCACGGTGGCCTTTCTGTCGACTGGCGTGGCCGTCATCGTTTATGGCTATCTCGAAAAGGCTCAAGCGGTGGGTCCGCTCAACATGGGATTGGTTTGGACCTTCATGGTCTTTTTCTACGCCATCGGGTATTTCATCGCCAAGGTGCACTACAGGTGAAAAACCGTATCCGGGTGCTGCGAGCTGAAAAGGATTGGACCCAGGCAACGTTGGCGGGCCTCGCCGGTGTTTCCCGCCAGGCCATCGTTGCCATAGAAAACGGCAAGTATGAACCGGCCCTGCCTTTGGCGTTTAAGATCGCGCGGGCGTTTGAAAAAAATGTGGAAGAGGTTTTCATCTGGGAAGGAGAGGGCAAATGAGAACGAACTCGTGGATTGGGTGCGCCGGCAGCGATGAGCGCACCGTCAGCGCCGTTGCCGTCCCCGTAAGATTTCCGTCGCTGCGGTAACAAACTATAACGATGAGTAACCCCGTTCTGACTGCGATAACATCGCCAGCGGAGGAATTTCTGTCCAATCACGCCGTCGAGATCTCCGCTGTCACTAAAACCTTCGGCGATGTCGCCGCGGTCGATAACCTCTCGCTCGTTGTCCCCGAAGGTTCCGTCTACGGCTTCATCGGTCCGAATGGATCCGGCAAAACCACCACCATGCGCATGATCTCCGGCATCTTCTATCCCGATTCCGGCGACATCCGGGTCCTCGGCCAGCCGGTCACCGGTGCCCGCCGCGATGACGTCTCCTACCTGCCCGAAGAGCGCGGCCTCATGCGCAAGATGCAGGTACAGGCGTTGCTCGAATTCCACGGCGAGCTGCGCGGCGGCCGCAAGGTCACTAAGGAAGTCTCGGAATGGCTCGCGCGGCTTGGCCTCGGCCACGCCGCCACCAAGAAAGTCGAAGCGCTCAGCAAGGGCATGAGCCAGAAGGTCCAGTTCATCGCCACCGTGGTCCCGCAGCCCAAGCTTCTTATTCTCGATGAACCTTTCAGCGGCCTCGATCCGGTCAGCGCCGACCAGATCCGCGACGCGGTTCTCGACATGCGCCGCACCGGCACCACCGTCATCCTCAGCACGCACGATATGAGCGTCGCCGAGACGATGTGCGACTACATCTTCATGATCTTCCGCGGCAGGAAAGTGCTCGACGGAACACTCGACGCCATTCAGGAGCAGTACGGCAACGACACCATTCGCGTCTCGCTCGAGGATGGCGTGATACCCGACCTTCCCGGCGTTGAGAAGATCCGTGATCTCGGCCAGGTTCAGGAGCTGCGCATCGCGCGCGGCTGTGATCCACAGGAACTGCTGCGGGCGCTGGTGGCGCAGGCGCGCGTCTCGAGCTTCTCCGTCACCCGGCCTTCGCTTCACGACATCTTCATTCGCATCGCCGGGCCTGCCGCTGAGGAGGTGAAAGTTGCGTAGAGTTCTCCTCATCGCCAAGCGCGATTACCTGATGTCCATCCGTAACAAGACGTTCATCATCAGCCTGATCATGGCGCCCGTCCTGTTCGGCGGCGGTTTTCTTGGGCTCGCGCTCATGAATGCCAGACCGGACATCGCCGACCGGCACGTCGCCATCCTCGATCGTACGAGCCTGGTCGCGCCTTTCGTCATCGCCGCCGCCGAGGAGACGAACAAGAAGGACGTCTTCAACAAGAAGACCGGCAAGCAAGAAAATCCGCGCTACTTCTTCGAGACTGTCCCCGTCGATCCGCAGTCCCCCGACGCGCAGCGGCTCGCGCTTTCCGACCGTGTGCGCCGCCGCGAGTTGTTTGCGTTCCTCGAAATCGGCGCCGATGCCTTACATCCGGGCGAAGAAGTGGACGGCGACGATCCGGCATCGAAGACCCGCGCCGCTGCACGCCGAGTTGGATTCTACAGCAACAGCAGCGCCATGAGCGATGTGCGGTACCGGTTGGGCGATGCCGTCGATACCGGCGTGCGCCGCGCGCGCCTGCTGCAACTCGGCGTCGATCAGAGCAAGCTGCACGACCTCCTCGGTTCCGTGAAGGTCGAGCCCATGAGCCTCGTCGCCCGGGATGATGCCACAGGCAAGATCGCGGCAGCCGTCAAGAAGAACGAAGCCGCCGATTTTGGCGTCCCCTTCACCGTGATGGCGCTGCTCGGCATGATTGTCATGACGGGCGCCTCGCCCATGCTGTCCTCCGTTGCCGAAGATAAAGGCAACCGGGTTTTCGAACTGCTGCTCGGCTCGGCTACACCGTTCGAGCTCATGATGGGCAAAGTCATCGCGGCCATCGGGCGGTCCCTCACGAGCTCGCTGTTCTATGTTGCCGGCGCCACCTTTGTGCTTTACGGGCTGGCCATCGCCGGCCTTGTGCCCTTGACGCTCTATCCGTGGTTCTACGCCTACCTGCTCGCCGATCTGCTGTTCCTGTGCAGCCTGGCCGCGGCGTTGGGCGCAAGCTGCGGCAGTCCGCAGGACGCCCAGCAACTGGCCATCGTCCTGTTGACCCCCGTCTTGATTCCGTACTTCCTGTTCATGCCGGTGATGACTCAGCCCAACAGCGGGTTGTCCACGGCGCTTTCGCTGTTTCCGCCCTTCACGCCGATGTTGATGCTGTTGCGCCAGGCGCTGCCGCAGGGCATTCCTGCCTGGCAGCCTTGGGTGGGCTTGGCCGGCACCCTGGCCTGCACGGTCTTTCTCACTTGGTCCGCCGCGCGCATCTTCCGTGTCGCCATCCTCATGCAGGGCAAGACGCCGAAAGCCGCCGACCTCGTCCGCTGGGCCATCCGCGGCTGATGCGGATCTCATTCGGCGTAACCCTTGGCTTGCGTTGTACGCCAGTTGTCACTGGACCGTTTTCGTCCAGACAACGTGGAGGTGTTGCGTGAATCGAGTAATCGGATTATTGGCGGTATCGGTGCTGGTTACGGCGGGGGCTCTGGCGCAGCACGGACCGCATCGTGAAGTCGGTGGCGGCTTCATCCCGATGCGTGGACCTGAGCCGATGAGAGAGGCGCGCGCGCACGAGCACCAGTCGGAGCCGGATCGGAAGTTCAACGACAGGGAAGGACATCCGGAAGCCCCGCACGTGCATGCCGACGGCAGGTGGATCGGGCATGACGCGGGCCGCGATGACGCGCGCTTCCATCTTGACCATCCCTGGGAGCACGGCCATTTCAACGGCGGGTTCGGCCGCGGGCATGTCTGGCGCTTAGGGGGCGGCGGGCCCGGCCGGTTCTGGTTCGGCGGCTTCTACTTCAGCGTGGCCGATTTCGACGCCGGCTTCTACAGCGGCTGGCTGTGGGACAGCGACCAGATCGTCATCTATGAAGACCCCGATCACGTCGGCTGGTATCTGGCCTACAACGTTCGCCTCGGGATCTACGTTCACGTAATGTACCTCGGCAGCTAGCGGCTTTACTTCGCCGCCGGTTCTTCGCGTCCGAAGGTGATGGTGGAGTCTACCGAATACAGCCGTACCGTAGCATCCAGAGGGCGCAGCATCTGAAGCACGATCGCCGCGCCCTCGGTCTTCAATTCGAAGTAGCTGCTGTTCTCCTTCTGCACGGGAAACTGCCGCGTGCCGAACGGTGGCATCTGCACCACGGCGTCGCTCGAGCACAGTGGGGACAGCCGCGCGCTCGCCGGTTTGTCGCCGGGTACGGCGTACAGGTTGCCCGCCGAATAACACAGCCACACGCGTGCTGCGTGCTCGGACGTGTTGATCACCAGGATCTCGTCGCTCGCGATTTCGGAAACCTTGCCCGAGAACCACGGGTTGCGTGTTGGGTACGCCAGTTCCCGCCCGGAGTTGCGCAACTGGTTGCCCGCCACACACTCGGTCGAGCCGCTCACGGCAACCGCCGTCGTCAGCCGCGGCGACGGAATGATCTCTCTCACTTTGATCCAGGCGCTCGTGGTTTCCTCGCCGATCTGCAGCTTGTAGCCCTGGTGCTCTCCGCCATTCAGCCGGACGGTCATCGAGGGGTGCCCCGCCAGCGGCACGAGCGCGCCGTTGCCGTTGTGTCCTTCCACTTCGAGCGTCACCGGCCGGTCGCTCAGATTGCGCAGATCAACGGTCGATGAGCACTTCGAGCCATACGCCAGGGCAGGCAGCACGCTCTCGATCGTTCTCTCCTGCGCGGCGGCGGAGAAGAGCCCGAAGGTACACAGCGCAAGGCGCGGAACGCAACGCATGATTCATGGTCGCATTTTTACTGTGTCTTACGATGCGTATACCCTATTTACCTGCGAAGCAAGGTCGGCTATACTTGCTCCGACTTATGAGACAGTCGTCGGTAGGTTTGCTCGGAAGGGGACCGGTTCCCGTCGTTTACACGGGTCCACAACCGCAGCAGGTGGTTGGGCCGAACCTTCCGCTTGGAGGAGACTACGGCACGGTGGTGTCCTATTTCATCACGCGCGGCCGCCCGACGTATGCCTTCTCCGATCAGCCGCCCAACATGGCGCTTGTCGCGATTGAGCTGTTCGCCTTCCTTCCCGGGGCGCTCATGCCGCTGGTCTACGTCTATCTTGACAGTTCGATGGTCTCCGAAAGCTGGTTTTACGTGTATCGCTACGTGAACAATCTTGCGCCGCCCGGACCAAGCACGGGCGCCGCAACAGGCTCATCCGGACCGTTGGTGCTGATCTCCGCCAACGTCTATCTGCCTCCCAACGAGGGCATCATGCTCGCGCAGATCCCGCAATCATCGGGCGCAGTGCCGGCAGGCTCGCCCGGCGCGGTGTACTACCCTGCCAACAATCCGCTCCTGACGCAGATCACCCTCGGCAATGCTCCTGTGCTACAGCCGCCGTGGTGGTCATACTAATCAGCCTCCGCAGTTGACGCCACATCGGCCGGCGAGCACTCCAGGGGCGAGGTATGCCTCGTCCCGCCTTACTTCCTGAACTCGATCAGCAGTTTCCCCACGCCGTCTTCGTAGCGCTCCAGCATCGAAAACGCGCGGTTGATGTCGTCCAGGCTGCGCCTGTGCGTGATGAGCGGAGCAAACAGCCGCGTATTCGCAGACATCATCGCGAGCGCGCCTTCCGACTCGTGATTCGACCGGCGCACGTTGTAGAGCGTAATCTCCTTGCGCCGCATCGGGCTGAATTCCACGGGCACCCGTACTTCGGACGGAATCGCGGTCATGATGACACGGCCCGCATTCCGCGTCACGTGAATCGATTGGTTGATGCTGTCATTCTTGCCGCCGCAATCAATGGCCACGTCCACGCCGCGCTTGCCTGTATCTTCCAGAATCTGCCGCACCGGGTCGACGGACTGCGGATCGATAACGGCATCCGCGCCCGCGCCGCGAGCCAGTTCCAGCCGGTGGCTGACGGGATCCACCATCCACACGCGCCCTGCTCCCGCGAGCTTCAACGCGATCAGCGTCAGCAGCCCGATCGGGCCTGCGCCGAATATCGCCACCGTATCGCCCCGCTGCAATTCGACGAACTTCATGGAATGCAAAGCCACGGCCAGCGGCTCAACCATCGTCCCCAGCTCCAGGCTCACCTTCTCCGGAAGCGCCAGCAGATTGCGCGCCGGCAGGTTCAGATACTCGCGAAAGAAGCCCGGCTCCTCCGGGTTGCTCATGAAGCGCAGGTTGGCGCACACGTTGTGGCGGCCCGAGCGGCAGAACTCGCAGTGGTAGCAATAGAGCGCGGGCTCCAGCGCGGCGCGCGCGCCAGCCGCCCAGCCTGTGACGCCCGCTCCCGTCTTCACCACCACGCCCGCGGGCTCATGGCCCAGCACCATCGGGTACACGCACGGCGAATCACCCACGGCGCCTTCGGAGAACGAGTGCATGTCGGAGCCGCACACACCCACGGCAGCCACGCGCACCTGTACTTCACCCGGCCCGGGCTCGGGAATGCCGCGCTCCACGATGCGGAACTCGCGCACTCCGGTCAGCTCAGCGGTGCGCGCCGGAGTTGTCATCGGTTGACGAAGCGCAGCACTTCACCGGCAAGCGCCGGTACGCAGGCCACGCAGTTCCCGCCGCTGATGGTGTTGTTCCCTTTGAAGTCGAAAAAGCGCGCGCCCGCTTCTTCGGTGATGATCTTGGGGGCGGCCAGATCCCAGGGCTGGACTTTGCCTTCCATCCAGATCTCGGCCTCGCCGCGTGCCACCATCATCGCGTCCAGGCAACCGCCATAGCAGCGCACCGACCAGAAGTGCTGCGCCCAGTCGAGGATTTCGCCCGCGAAGGAATACCTGGGATAGAAGTTGATGCCGCACAGGCACAATGACGCCTCCGCGACGGTGGTGATTTTCGAAATGTGGATGGGCAGATCGTTGCAGAACGCGCCCGCTCCGCGCGCGGCGAAGTAGGTCTCGCCGCGTCCCGCGAAGTGCGCCACTCCCGCCAGCGCTTCGCCATCCTGTTCCAGTCCGATGAGCGTCGCCCACACGGGAACGCCGCGCACGAAATCGCGTGTGCCGTCGATCGGATCGATAATCCACCGCCGCCCGCTACGCGACGCCTTCATCGCGCCCTCTTCACCCAGCAGTCCATCGTCGGGAAATGCCTCTTCCAGCGCCAGCGCGATCACCTGTTCGCATTCGCGATCCGCTGCCGTTACCGGCGATTCGTCCGCCTTGGAATCGTATCCGATGCCGCGTTCGCGGTAACGCAGCGCGACCTCGCCGGCGCGCAGCGCGGCGGAACGGCAGACATCCAGCTCCTTGTCAAAGTGGCCCAATCGTCAACTCCGATACACACCAGCTTCGCACGAGTTACCATGATTGCAATGGAGAATTTTCGCCAGTTCGATGCCGGGCCCGACCCGTTCGGGCGCACCTGGAAAGTGGAGTTCAAGTGGCTGCAGACCGCCATCTCCCTCCGTCACAGCGACACGGTTGATGTGAAGTTCGTGCTGCACGAGGGAGACACGCGCACGCAAAAGACGATGGCGTTGCCGCACGTGGATCTTCTGCAGCTCAGCAAGAAAACCGGGCACATCATGACCGATGCCTGGTGCTCGCGTTTGGCTGCGCTACATCTGAAGCACATCATTGAGACCGGCGAGGACATGGAGAAGGACCTGATTACATTGTCCGCTCAAGAGCTCGCGGCATACGACAAGCAACTGCAAAGCGTGCCGGCGTCCGCCGCGTGACGCGCTAGCGAACAAGGCGAGGCGTGCCTCGCCCCTACGAGGGCGCCAATGTAGGGGCCGGACATGTCCGGCCTGACGCGGACGAAATCGCCGGGAGAGCTTACTACAGCAGTCCCCAATACCAGTGGATGACGGGCGCGCCGGTGAGTGCCACGACGATTCCGGCGAACCCGAGAAACGAGCCGAACGGCAGCTCGTACGTCGACGCGTCTTTCTTCGTGGCGTAGATGTAGACCAACCCCACCACCGAGCCGAGCACCGAGCCCACCACCAGCGTGAGCAATGTCGCGCGCAGGCCGAGAAACGCGCCCAGCATGGCCATCATCTTGACATCGCCGAAACCCAGGCCCTCTTTGTGACGGATCTTCTCGAACAGCCATCCGCCCAGTCCAAGAAAGGTGGCAGGGAGCACCGCGCCAGTCAGCGATTCCGCGAGCGACGCCCACTGGACGCTGGGGTGATACCCGAGGAGGTTCAAGGCGACGCGGGCGACAATGTCGTCCACCGGTACGAACCAGGCGAAAAGGAAGCCGATCAACGTTCCGCCGAGCGTCATTTCATCGGGAAGAATCAGGGCATCGAGATCGGTAAACGTGAGCCCCACGAGCAGGGCGCAGAGCACGCACAGCTTGACGGCGACGAGTTTCGGACCGAGAGCGAGCACGATGAGGAAGAACAGCAAGCCCGTGAGTAACTCCACCAGTGGATAGCGGAAGGAGATGCCCGCCCCGCAATGGCGGCACTTGCGGCCCAGCACGAGGTAACTCACCACCGGAATGTTGTCGTACCAGGCGATGGGCGTCTCGCAGCCGGGGCAGAACGAGCGCGGCTTCACTACCGAGAGATCGCGCGGCATTCGGTAGATACACACGTTGAGAAAGCTGCCGATGAGCAAGCCATAAAGGAACGCGATGAGCGCGTAGGTCATCGGCCGAGAGCCTCGTACACAGCCAGTGTATCCGTCACCATCCGATCGATCGAGAACCGCTGCTCCACCATGCTCCGTGCCTCCGCGGCGAGGCGTTGGGCGAGAGCGCGGTCGCGGCGCAGCCGCTCGATAGCCGAGGCGATGCTGTCCTCGGAGTTCTCCGTGAGCAGGCCGGTTCGCTCGTGCTGCACGATCTCGCGCAAGCCGCCGACTTGGCTTGCGATCACGGGGACGCCGGCCGACATAGCCAGCAGCACCGCAGAACCGAGCCCTTCGGATTCCGAGATGTAGACGAACACGCCGGCACGCGGCAGGTCAATCTCGAGATCGCGTGAAACGAGAGGCTTCAACCCGGCACGCTGCGCTCCGGCCAGAGCGAGATCCATGCCCTTGCCTGGATCAGCGCTTGCGGGGATCAGAATGTCCGAGCCTTGCGAAGGCGGCAGCATCGGCACGCCATCATACACTATGCTGATGCGCTCGGGAGCGATCTCCGCGGCGAGCAGCGTTTGCTTCACGTACTCGGAAACCGCGATGTAGCGTGCCGCGCGCGCATACTTCAGTCTGGAGAATGCATTCCGCTGCACCGCGAATGCCACGCGGCGCGAGACGACCAGATGACTCGAGAAGGCAGCCACGGCCGCCGCCGTATGCGCGCGGGCATCATGCGCATGAATGATATCGGCGCTCTTGCCGGCCTGACGCAGCGGCCGCAATCCAAACTCTCGAGCATCGAACCCGAGCGTGCGCGCCCGTTCGAACAGCGGCGACTGCTCCCGCGCCACGAGTACGTTCTGATGACCGCGCACTTGTAGGCCTTCGATGAGCCGCAGAACCTGCCACTGCCCGCCGCGCATTTCGGTTCCGGAATCGATGTGGACAATCCGCATGGTCGCGGGAAGATATGCCGCGCCTACGTGGAACTCATGTTGCGCGCCTTGGCATATTTCAGAAACGTGTAGAGCGCCGCCATGTAGGCGATGGTGAGACCTTCCAGGCCATCCTGGAATCCGCGCTGGAGGAAGTAGGTCTTGAACAGCGTCCAGATGGGATCGACAATCATGTTGTGCGTGTGGATTTTCTGTTTTCTCGACACCAGCTCTTCGGCGGCCAGCGTGGTGTAGCGGTCCATGGTTTTCAGGTGCTCCGAGAGCGAATCGCAGGTGTAGTGCAACAGGTTGGCTTCGAGGTGACCCACACGGCCGCGAACCGCGACGCTCTCGTGCACGAAATCGCCCATCCATTTGGCCTTGGCGCGATGATAGAGCCGCACTTTGCGATCCGGATACCAGCCGGAGTGTAGAATCCACCGGCCCATGTATTGCGCCAGGCGCGGCACGGTGTAGGCGTCGTAGCTCGGGCCGCGCTTCTTGAGCGTCCAAAGCTCGCCTTCGAGCGATTCGCTCAGCGCCTCGTCGGCATCGAGGGAAAGAATCCAGTCATGAGTGGCCTGCTCGGCGGCGTAATTCTTCTGCGTGGCATATCCGTGCCACGGGCTCTCAATGACTCGCGCGCCGAGATTCGAGGCCAGCTCCACCGTGCGGTCATTCGAGCCGGAATCCACCACCACGATTTCGTCGCAGCACCGCAGGCTTTCGATGGACCGCGCGATGTTGCGCTCTTCGTTGAGCGTGATGATCGTCGCCGTGATTTTCATACGATCAGAAGCCGGTGGTGTAGGCGATGGGCGCGAGCGTGAAACAGAGCAGAAAAATAGCGAGCGCCGCGATCGCAAGTTTGCGTCGCGCCGGACCGAGGTTGGTGGGATCGTAGATCGAAGGATGGCGCATACCGAAAATCAGCAGGAGGACCGCCCACACCAGCCACCCCAGCCAGAAGAAGATACCGATGGGAATCAGCGCGGCGGTGAAAACGCGCGAAAGCAGCTTGTGGCGCTCGCCCGCGAAGGAGTAGAGAATGTGGCCGCCGTCGAGTTGCCCAATAGGCAGCAGGTTGAGCGCGGTGGCCAGAATGCCGATCCAGGCCGCGCGCGCCACCGGGTGCAGATAGATGTCGGCCGTTCCCACTCCGGGAAAGATGGCGCGCTCCAGCAGCCACAACAGGCCGGGTGTTCCGAAAACCACGCCGCCCTGCGTCGCAATCCCCGGCAGCACTTTCGAAAATGCCAGGCCGATAGCCAGCGCGGGCAGCAGAAAGATGAATCCGGCGAGAGGTCCGGCGATTCCGACATCAAAAAGAACGCGCTTGCTGTAGATCGGTTCGCGAATGCGGATGAAGGCGCCGAGGGTTCCGGTGAAGGTCGGGGCCGGCAGGAAATACGGCAGGCTGGCGTCGACGCGATAGTACAGACAGGCGAAGTAGTGGCCGAACTCATGCGCCAGCAGAATGGTGAGCAGGGTTAACGAGAAAGGCAGTCCGCCCAGCAGAAACCCCGGATTGCGCCAGAACGTGAGGAATCCTTCGAGATCCCGTTCCAGATCGAACGCCGGCAGGTTGTGCTGGAAGTTGTACGCCATGCGCGCGCCGACGATCGTAGTCGAAGCCAGCGTGAGCAGGAACATCAGGGCGTGCAGCCAGTAACGCTCGCGCCGCTGTGCGTGAGCAATGATGCGGGAATGCGCGCCGTTGGCGGGGGCAGAAGGGTAGTAGGCCGCTGAGAAATCCTGCGGAGACACGATCTTCTGACGCTTTACTGCAGCGTCTGCAGTTCCTTGCCGGGTTTGAAACGCACCGCCTTGCCGGGCGGAATGGAAACCTCCGCACCGGTTCGCGGATTCCGGCCAATGCCCGTCTTGCGCGGCTTAACGTTGAACACTCCGAAGCCGCGCAACTCGATGCGGTCGCCGTGTTCCAGCGCCTTCTTCATGGTTTCAAATACGGTTTCGACCGCCATTTCCGCTTTCGTCTTGGTGATGCCGGTCTTGTTGACGACTTCGTTGATAATGTCGAGCTTGATCAAATCAGCCTCCCGCGCAAACGGACAACATCATGATAAGATTAGGCTTATCGACATGTCAAGCAAGCCCGCGCGGCGGCTTCCCGCGCGCTTCCCGGCGGACGAGTTTCGCCGCACCTGCGCGCGCTTTCCGAGCGGTGTCACGATCCTAACGGTCTTCGATGCTGCGGGCGCGCCGCACGGTATGACAGCCAGCTCGTTTACGTCCGTCTCGCTCGAGCCGCCGCTGGTGCTCGTTTGCGTGGATCACCGGGCTACGGTGATGGCCCATTTGAAACAGTGCGAGTTCTTTGGAATCAATATCTTAGCGGAGGGGCAGCACGAACTTTCGACGCGCTTCTCGCGCCGCAAGGAAGACCGGTTCGAGGGCATCGAGTGGACCGGAGGACGCCATGGCGTCCCGGTCATTCCCGACATGCTGGCATCTTTCGAGTGCAGCATGCACCGGCTGGTGGATGCCGGCGACCACGCCATCGTGCTGGGCGAAGTGCTGCATGCCGAGCATCGCGAAGGCCGGCCGCTCGTCTACTTCGGCAGCGGCTATCACCGGCTGGATGGAACACATGGCGGCTAGATGAGGCGGCTTCTGCTCGCCCTGATGCTTCCCGTGCTTGTCACCGCGCAACCACTGCGCCAGTTGTTCGGCGAGTTCTACGAGGATTACCTGCGCCTGAATCCCGAGTCGGCAACGGTCTTGGGCAGAGCGGATTATGACGACCGGTGGACGGACTGGTCGGCTGCGGGCCGGAAGCAACGCGCCGAACTGGCCGAGAAGTACGTGGCGCGATTGAAAGCCGTCACACTCGACGGCCTGGACGAGCGAGAGCGGATCAATGCCGAGATCTTCCGCCATGGCCTCGAGCAGGAGATCGAGCACGAACGTCTGGGGCTTGACGGGCTTCTGAGGGTTTCGCAGTTGTACGGCGCGCACACGGCGGTGTTTCAAACCATCGATCTGATGCCGGCGCGCACGGTGAAGGATTACGAGAACATCATCGCGCGCATCCACGGCGTGCCGGCGTACATTGATCAGACGATTGCACTGTTTGATTCGGCGGCGTCCGCCGGGCTGGCGCAGCCGAAGCTGGTGGCGGACCTCGTCATCAAACAGCTCCGTGCGCAATCGCAGCAGACGGCCGAAGACTCACCCCTGCTGGCAGCGTTCCGGCGTTTTCCGACAACGATCGGCAAGCAGGATCAAGAGCGTCTGCAGCGCGAGGCCGCGGCGGCTTTCGATCATAGCTTCTTACCAGCGTGGCGCAAGTTGCTGGCGTACATGACCGAGACCTACGAGCGCAAGGTTCGGGCCGACGTTGCGGTCAGCACGGTACCGAACGGCGAGCGGCTCTACGCGTTCCAGGTTCATGTGATGACCACGACCAATATGACGCCGCGCGAAATTCACGAGATCGGGTTGCAGGAAGTGGAGCGCCTTGAGACGGCGATGGCGGCCATCGCGCGCGAAGCGGGGTCCTCCGGGCTGGCCGACTTCGAAGAGAAGCTCGCGGCCGACCCCGCGCAGCATTTTCACAGCAAAGAGGACATGCTGGCCTACTGCCGGAACATCCTCGGCCTGATGGAGCCGGAGCTGCCGCGTTTATTCAAGCTGCTGCCGCGAACGCCGATCGGAGTGCGCGCGATTCCGCCCGATCGCGAAGCGGCCACCGCGTCGCATTACTCCGCCGGAACGCCCGACGCAACGCGTCCCGGCTACTTCAATCTGCAGGCTTACCGTCCGGAGAATCAGGTCAAGTACGATAAGACAGCCCTGGTGCTGCACGAAGGTGTTCCGGGGCATCATCTGCAGGTCTCGCTGGCACAGGAAGCACGCGACCTTCCGGACTTTCGGAAGCTCGGCGGATTCCGGAATTCCGCTTACATCGAAGGCTGGGCGCTCTACGCAGAGTCGCTGGGTGAAGAGGCCGGTGTCGGCACGGATCCGTCCACCCGCTATGGCCGGCTGGCCAGCGAACGTTTTCGCGCCGTGCGGCTGGTGGTGGACACGGGGCTGCATTCGATGGGCTGGAGCCGCGACCGAGCCGTCGAGTATTTTCACCAGCACGCGCCCACCCAAGGTCTGGATGAAATCGACCGCTACATTGCCTGGCCAGGCCAGGCGCTGGCTTACAAGATCGGCCAGTTGAAGATCCGTGAGCTACGCACGGCGGCGGAGCAGCGGCTCGGGTCGAAATTCGACGTTCGCGATTTCCATGATTTGATTCTGCGCAACGGCGTGGTGCCTCTCGACGTGCTCGAGCAGTTCGTCAAGGCGCACCTGAGCCCGCAATGATCCATGCTCCAAGAAATCGGCCACATTGAGGCGATCTTCCGGTATCCGGTGAAGTCGATGGCGGGCGAACGGCTCGAAAGCGCCGAGCTCGGCTGGCACGGCATCGAGGGCGACCGGCGCATGGCGTTCCGGCGGATGAATGAGCGCGGCGGGTTCCCCTGGCTCAGCGCGGGCAAGCTTCCCGAGCTGATTCTGTTTGCGCCGCAGCGGCGGGAGGACGGTGGTCTTCCCACGCACGTTCGCACGCCGGATGGCCGCGAGCTGCCGGTTTTCAGCGAAGAGCTGGCCGCCGAGGTCGGACGGCGGTACGGAGCTCCCGTGGAGATGATGCAGATGAGGCATGGCATCTTCGATGATGCGAGCCTCTCTGTGATTGCTTCCGATACCGTGCGCGAAATCGGACGGCTGGCGGATCGCGCGTTGGATGTGCGGCGCTTCCGGCCCAATGTGTTGGTTGGTTTGCTCCGGCCGGGCCCATTTCAGGAAGACGAGTGGCTGGGCGGCCTGCTGCAATTCGGCGAGGGGCACGATGCCGCAGCCATCGCGGTGACGATGCACGACGTGCGGTGTTCGATGGTGAATCTCGATCCCGATGCAGCCGCTGCAGCGCCCGAAGTGATGAAAGCCGTTGTGCGGGCGAACCAGAATCACGCGGGAATTTACGGTACGGTCATACGTACCGGGCGGATCGCGGTGGGGCAGCCTTTAGTGTTTCGCGCAAGCGGCGGTTAGGGGTAGAGCGCGCGCACGTGCTCGCCGTCGCGTAAATTGCCCTCGCTGGGCAGTGCTACGGCGTCGCCTTCGGCGAGGCCGTCGGACACCTGCACGCGGCTGATGCTGCTGGTCCCGGTTTTCACGGGCCGCCAGCGGACGACGTCACCTGCCAGCACGAAAACGCCCGCCCCGTTGGTGTCGCGGCGCATGGCTTCCTTGGGAATAGTCAGCGCGTTTTCCACCACGCGCGCACGAATCTCGGTATCCACATTCGTGCCGGGCACCAGCAGATGCTCAGGATTTTCGATGGTGCAAAGCACCTCACCCACCTGGCGCGTGCCCATGGGATGGATTTCGGCGGGCAATTGCTCCACCGTGCCCGGCCAGGTGCGGCCAGGCCGCGCCTCCCAAGTAATGTTGACCGGCAAGCCGACCGAGACCCTCCCGAGTTCGGGCTCGTCGACGTAAACGCGCACGCGGAGTTTATCGAGAACGCCCACGCCGGCTACCAGGTCGCCCGCGTTGAGGTATGTTCCCATGCGGACCGGCAGGTTATAGACCGTGCCGGCGATGGGCGACCGCACCACGGCATCGCTCATGCGGCGCTGCGCGAGGCGCACATCGGCCTCGGCCTCGTACAGTTTCGCCTCGGCGACGGCTTTGTCCGACGAAGTGATCAGCGCGGCGCGCTTGCGCTCGAGAGAGTCGATCGCGAGCTCCGATTGCCGGAGCGTGGCTTGGGCCGCATCCACCTCGACGCGCGTGGCGGACTGCTTGGCCTCGAGCCGGTGCAGCGCGTCATAATTGCGCTGAGCGGTATCGCGGTCGAGTTTGGCGCGCGCGATGCTCGCATCAATCTCCACCAGCTCCGCCTTCCGTCCTCCGCGCTCGATATTATCGAGAGTGGCCTTGGCCTGCTCCAGGCGGGATTGCGCTGCGGCGAGCTGGGCTTCCAGATCGGGCACTTTCATGTGCACCAGCACCGCGCCCTGGCTCACGTTCTGACCCTCTTTCACCGGGAGTTCCGTCACCGATCCGGTGAGATCCGCGCGCACCAGCGCGAACCGCAGAGGTTCCACTTTACCGTTGGTGATGAGATTACTGACGATGGTTTCACGGCGCACTCTGGCGAATGGCGTGGCGAGCGGCTCGGTTTTCTTGGTGTAGGCCCAAAAACCCAGGGCGGCCAAAGGCGCGAGCGCCAGCAGAATGATGTAGCGGCGCTTCAATCGCGGCTCCGGCGCGCGCAGTAGTCGAACAACAATTGCCACTCGGCGCGCTGCACCTCGAGCGCGGCGTCCTGAAATTCGGAATCCGGCTGGCGCCGCGCGCTCTCGCACACGTGGATGAATTCGCCCGGATTCCACCTGGGTCCAAGCTTCAAATCGACGCCTGGAAAACCGGCTTGAATGGCACGGGCCTTTTCCAGCAGGGCGGGGAAGATGGGATGCTGGCCGACTCTTTGGAACCAGTACGATGAATTCCCGGCGTCCGGCTCCTGACGGTGCACGATGGCGTGCCAGTAACTGCCCTCGGTGGAATGATCCTCCTGCGCCACGGCGTGCGATTCATCCCAGCAGGAGAAGTACAGATAAAGACCAGCCAGCGCGCCGCGCGGCGACCTGGCCATGGCGAACAATTCTTCGGGTTTGGCGCTGCGGATCCGGCGGCGCGCTTCCTCCGAGCAGCACATGCTCTTAGTCAGCGGCATGAGGCGCATGCCTCGACCCGCGAGCGAGAGAATCTCGGCCAGTGTGCCGCCATAGAGTATTGGATTCCAATGCATCAACGCCGGTTTCACAGTGTGATCCGATGCCGGAAGTCTCCGGCAAAATGAAGACCGCTACTTTCATTGTCTACCATGAGGGTATGGCGGGTACAGTGGCGTGAGCGGGAAGACTGCATTAGTTCTGTCGGCCGGCGGCATGTTCGGCGCTTATCAGGCAGGCGCCTGGCGCGAGCTCTCCACGCAGTTCCGCCCGGACCTGGTGGTGGGTACGTCGGCGGGCGCGCTCAACGGCTGGCTGATCGCGGGAGGGTGCACGGCTGACGAGTTGATCCGGCTCTGGGCCGATCCGGCGACTGCGGCATTTCTCAAGTTACGGCCGCCGCTGCAGCGATGGCGCGGTTTGTTCGACGGAACGAGCTTTACCCGGGGCGTGCAGGAGATCTATTCCCGGCACCGGCCGCAAATTCCCATCGGTGTGGTGCTCACGGAAGTACCGCGGATGGTGCCGAGGCTGTTTCAGAACGATGAGATCACGTGGCAGCATCTGGCGGCAGCCTGCGCCATTCCACTCGGATTACCGCCGCAGCGTATCCGACGCCGGTGGTATGTGGATGGCGGGTTGCTAGGCGCACTGCCGCTGTGGGCCGCTTCGCAAATGGGAGCCGCGCGTGCTATTGCGGTCAATTCGCTGCCGTTTCTGCCTTCACGTCTGATGCGCTCGGGCGTAGGGGTGGTGCGCGGGGTCAGCCCGCGGGTTCCATCTGCGGGGGCGCTGCATGTGGTGACCATCGTCCCCGAAGGGGGTTTGGGCACTGTCTCGGATGCCATCCGGTGGAGCCGCCAAAACGTGGACCGCATGATCGAACGCGGCGCGGCGGATGCGCGGCGCGTGATGGCGGCGGAGGCGGGTCGCGATTCGCCGTCGCGCGTTTTACAATAGCCGTTAATGCCGAATTACCGGATTTATCGCATGAAGGATGGTCCGCGACAGCACTTCCGACTGGCGCCGCACGTGGCCGGCGCAGCCAACGTCAAGCGGAAGGATTACGAGGAAGCCGGCCATGTGGAGGCGCCAAACGAATATGCGGCATGGGAGCAGCTGCGCCCTTCGCGCGAGCCGCTGGAAATCGGCGACCTGCTGGAGACGGATACGGGCGAGCTACGCATCTGCAAGTACATCGGGTTCGAAGCCGCGGCCTGGCTGTTGCCGCCGGCGGATCCGGGTTTGACGCAGGAGCCGGTGACGCAGCCCGCGCCGGAGGCGCCTGCAACCGGAGAATCCCATGCGTGAAGTCCGGTTAGGAGATGTCATTGACGACTTCTGCGTAAAGTGCAAGCGCATCATGAACCACTCGGTGGTGTCGCTGGTGGGCGCGGATCCCGCCAAAGTGCGCTGCCGCACCTGCTACAGCGATCACGACTACCGTCACGAGCAGGCGCCGCCGCCCAAAGTGGACTCGCGTAAGGCGGCACTGTTCAACGAGGTGCTCTCCAAGGTGCAGCCGGACGCCGCGCCGGTGGAAGAACCGGCAGAGGCGGCGACGCCCAAATCCAAAAGCAAGAAAAAGAAGTAACGGCGCCCATGAGCGAGCTGCGGTGGCATCCTCTGCTGCGCGAATGGGTGGCGGTGGCGGCGAATCGCCAGGACCGGCCACAGATGCCCAAGGACTGGTGTCCTTTCGATCCGGGCTCGGGCCGCGTGCCCGACCAGTTTGACGTCTACATTTACCCCAACGATTTTGCGGCGTTCAGCCTGGATGCGGAGCCGTTCTCACCGGAGACGGGACTATACGTCAAAACCGGGGCGCGCGGGTGCTGCGACGTGGTGATTTATCATCCGGAACACAATCTCGCGCCGTCGCAGCTAGCGGCGGAGCACTGGGGAAAAATCGTCGCGGCATGGGTCCGGCGGCACAAGGAACTGGCAGCGCTCGCGGACGTGCAGTATGTCTACATTTTCGAGAACACGGGAATCGCGATCGGCGTCACGATGCCGCACCCGCACGGGCAGATCTACGCGTTCCCGTTCGTGCCGCCTCTGGTGCAGCGCGAACTGGATGCGGCTGCGGACTACTTACGCGATCACGACGAGTGTATCTATTGCCGTATTCTGCGGGACGAGCTGACGTCAGGCGAGCGGCTGGTGACGCAGAACGCCGACTTCGCAGCTTTCGTGCCGTTCTTTGCGCGCTGGCCCGGCGAGATCCAGATTTGCGCGCGTCGGCATTTCGGAGCGATCAACGAGTTGACGGAACCTGAGGCCGCAAGTCTCGCGGCGATGATCAAAAGGGTGCGGATGAAGTACGACAACGTCTGGGGCTTTCCCATGCCGCTGATGATGCTGCTCCGGCAAAGACCGGTGAAGGGCGAGCATCCGTACTTTCATTTTCACGTGGACTTCTATCCGATCCAGCGCAGTCCGACGAAGTTGAAGTATCTGGCGGGCGTCGAGAGCGGCGGCGGAACGTTCCTCAACGACACGCGGGCCGAAGACAAAGCCAAGGAATTGCGGGAGACGGAGCCGCGGGATTAGGGCCGGCGCGGCTTGAAGCCGCTCTGGCGCATGGCCGCATGGGTTGCGTCCAAGGCTTCGGGAAGCACATAGAAGAATGCGCCCACCCGTTCGCTTTGAAAAATCAAGCCGCCACGGTAATTGTCGGCTTCGACGCCGTAGTCGATGCCGGCGGCGGTCAGGACAGATTCCAGTTCCTTTGCCTCATCCAGGCGCTTGGCTATATAAACCAGCTCGGCGCGGTCTTCTCCAAAAAAGTCTGCATCCTGTCGCATTGGTTGAGATTCCGGGCGAAGTGCGCCCACCAAGACATCTTAGGCAATGCCGGGCCCGGTCACCACTCGCGAGGAAGAGCTGCATTGGATTGCTCTCACCCTCGTACCTGGGCTGGGGACGCGCAATGCCGGAAAGCTGATCTCACGGTTCCGCACACCGCAGGCCGTGTTTCGAGCATCGCGAACGGAGCTGGAGGGGGCCGGGGTGAGCGGCGCGGTGGCCCAGAGTATCGCTAGTGGCTGCTCGTTCGAAGATGCCGTGGTCCAGCAAGAGAAGATGCTGGAGAGCGGAACGACGGCGGTTCCGCTGAGCGACCCGCGGTACCCGGCACTTTTGCGCGAAATCTACGATCCGCCGGTTCTGCTGTTCGCTCGGGGACGGGTGGAGCTGCTCCAGATGGCGCTGGTTGGGGTGGTGGGAACGCGCCGGCCAACACCGTATGGATTGGCTGCCACCGAGCGCCTGGCGGGCGATTTAGCACGCGCGGGACTAGTGATCGTGAGCGGCATGGCGCGCGGCATCGATACCGCGGCTCACAAAGCGACGCTGGCGGCGCAGGGGAATACAGTGGCGGTACTCGGCTGCGGGGTGGACGTGGTCTATCCGGCAGAGAACCGGAAACTTGCCGACGAGCTGTCGAAAAAAGGGCTGATTATTTCGGAGTTTCCGATGGGATCGACGGCGTTTCCGCAGAACTTCCCTATTCGGAACCGTATTATCAGTGGGATGGGAGTGGGGCTGCTGGTGGTGGAGGGTGCCCAATACAGCGGGTCGGCGATTACCGCAAGGCTGGCGATCGACCAAGGCAAGGAAGTCTTCGCAGTGCCCGGAAATATCATGTCGAAGATGAGCTGGGGACCTAACTTACTGATAAAGCAGGGTGCTAAGCTGGTACAGGACTGGAATGACGTGATCGTCGATCTGCCTCCCGAAGTACGCCGGCGGCTGGTGGACGAGGGAAAGAAGCGCCTGCTGAATCAAGGAGTTACGGATGGCGATGCATCCGCGGGAGGGGGGCAGGCATCATTATTAGGCAGCCAGGGAGAGGCGGCGCGGCGGGTTCTGGAAAAGCTGAAACCCGACGCCAGCACCCATCTCGACACCTTAGTCGAAGAATTAGAAGGACTTACGCCGTCTTCGCTGATTGCCGCCCTGTTCGAGCTGGAAATGAACGGTCTGGTAAAACAGCTTCCCGGGAAGAACTTTGTTAAAGTGTGGTAGGCAGTCCTCGCTTCTGGTTTTGGAATTCCGTAGTCTATGGCAAAAGCACTCGTCATCGTAGAATCGCCCGCTAAGGCGAAGACCATTAATAAGTATCTCGGCAAGAATTACCTCGTAAAGGCTTCGCTCGGCCATATAAAGGACCTTCCGAAGAAGGACCTTGCGGTTGACGTCGATCACGGCTTCGAACCGAAGTACGAAGTGATCGAAGGCAAGAAAAAGCTCATCCATGAGTTGAAGGAAGCGGCAAAGAAGGTCGAACAGGTTTACCTGGCGGCTGACCCGGACCGTGAGGGGGAGGCCATTTGTTTCCACTTGCAGGAAGAGCTGGACGGCGGCGGAAACGGCAAAGGGAAGAAGGCGAAAAAAGCCGGCCCGGAGATTTTCCGGGTGATGTTCAACGAAATCACCTCGCGGGGGATTAAGAAGGCGTTCGAGAAGCCAGGGCAGGTGGATATTCACCTGGTGGAGGCGCAGCAGGCGCGGCGGGTACTCGACCGGCTGGTGGGTTACAAGATTTCGCCGCTGCTCTGGGATAAAGTCCGGCGGGGACTGTCAGCGGGACGCGTGCAGACGGTGGCGCTGCGGCTGATTGTCGAGCGCGAGCGCGAGATCCGGGCGTTCGAAAAGAAGGAATACTGGACGATCGACGTCAATCTCGGCGCGAAGAAGCCGCCGAATTTTGACGCGCGGCTGTTTAAGCGGACTGCGCCGGGCGGGGAACCGGAGACGCCGGAGATCGGCACGCAGCAGGCGGCCGAGGCGGTAGTGAACGCGGTTTCGGGCGCCGAGTACGCCGTCAAGTCGGTTGTCACCCGGGAGAAGAAGCGGAATCCGGTTGCGCCGTTCATCACGTCGACGCTGCAACAGGAAGCGGCTCGCAAGCTGCGGTTCAGCGTGAAGCGCACGATGATGCTGGCGCAGCGGCTCTACGAAGGTATCGAGCTGGGCAAGGAAGGCGCGGTCGGCCTGATCACCTACATGCGCACGGACTCGACGCGCATTGCGGGTGAAGCGATCGAGGAAGTTCGCGGTTTTATCGGCGACAAGTACGGGAAGAACTTCCTGCCGGAATCGCCGAATGTTTACAAGTCCAAAAAGGATGCGCAGGATGCGCACGAGGCGATCCGGCCGTCATCCGTACTGCGGACGCCGGAAGAGATCGAGCGGCATCTTTCCGACGATGAGCTGAAGCTATACCGACTGATCTGGATGCGCTTTGTGGCGTCGCAGATGATGCCGGCGGTTTTCGATCAGACGACGATCGACGTGACCGCGCAGGGTAAAGATGGTGCCGAATACATATTCCGAGCGACGGGATCGGTGCCGAAATTCGACGGCTACCAGCGGGTCTATCAAGAGGGCAAAGATCAGAAGGACGAGGACGACGAAGAGGAGCGCCACAAGCTGCCGCCGGTGGAAGAAGGCGAGACGCTGCGGTTCCGGGGTATCAAACCGGAGCAGCACTTCACCGAGCCGCCACCAAGGTACAACGAAGCCACGCTGGTGAAAAAGCTGGAAGCAGACGGCGTGGGGCGGCCTTCGACGTACGCCTCGATTCTTTCCACGATTCAGGAGCGCGAGTACGTCACCAAGGAAGGCGGGAAGTTCAAGCCGACCGAACTGGGGATGGTGGTGACGGATCTGCTCGTCGAGAGCTTCAACGACATCTTCGAGGTGAAGTACACAGCGCGGATGGAAGAGGAGCTGGACGAGATCGAAGACGGCAAGATCGACTGGCGCGAGGCCATGGGCGAGTTCTACGGACGCTTTGAGAAGGACCTGAAGCGCGCCGAAGAGCACATGATCGACATCAAGCGCATGGAGAAGCCGACAGATCTCCTGTGCGAGAAATGCGGCAAGCCGCTGGTGATCAAGTGGGGCAAGCACGGCAGCTTCATCGCCTGCACAGGGTACCCCGAGTGCACGAACACGCGCGAGGTTCCGGCGGAACTGGCCGAGGCCGATACAGCCGGCGATCTCACGGAGCAGGGCGACGAAGAATACTGCCAGAACTGCGGCCGCACCATGGTGTTGAAGAAGGGCCGGTTCGGGCAGTTCTACGCATGCACGGGTTATCCGGATTGCAAGACGACGCGGCCGATCGGCGGAACGCAGAAGAAAGCCGATGTTCCGCTCGACGAAAAGTGCCCCCAGTGCGGCAACAACCTGATCATGAAGTACGGGCGTTTCGGCGAATTCACGGCTTGCAGCAATTATCCGGCATGCAAATTCGTGAAGCAGAAAACCGTAGGCGTGAAATGCCCGGAGTGCTCCGAAGGCGAAGTGGTGGAGCGTCGCTCGAAGCGCGGCAAGACGTTCTACGGCTGCAGCCGGTACCCGGAGTGCAACTTCGTGGCGTGGGCGAAGCCGGTGCCGGAGAAATGCCCGGAGTGCGGCAGTTCCTACCTGCTGGAGAAGTGGCTGAAGGACGGTGCCACGCTCCAGTGCCCCAATCAAGAGTGCAAATTCAAAAAGAAGGTCGCTGAGCCGGAGCTGGTCAGCCGCTAATGGCCGGCCCCAGGACGGTCTCCCACCTTCGCTGGTGGATTGGCGGGCTGCTGTTCGCCTCGACCGTCATCAATTACATCGATCGCCAGACGTTCAACGTGCTGGCGCCTTACCTGAAAACCGAGTATCACTGGACCAATTCCGATTTTGCTCTGATCGTCATCGCATTCCGGCTGTCGTATGCGGTGGTGCAGTTCATCGGCGGGCGGTTTATCGATTACGTGGGGACGCGGCGCGGGCTGACGATTACGGTTGCCTGGTACTCGGTGATGGCTATGGTGACATCGCTCGCGAGCGGGCTCAGGACGTTCTGCGCATTCCGGTTTCTCTTGGGCGCGGGCGAAGCGGCGAACTGGCCGGGCGCGACGAAGGCGGTATCCGAATGGTTTCCAGCGCAAGAGCGGGGAATCGCGGTGGCGCTGTTCGATAGCGGATCGGCGATCGGCGGGGCGGTGGCGCCAGCGCTGGTGGTCTGGCTCTATCACGTGTTCGGCACGTGGCGGCCGGCGTTTCTGATTACGGGAACGCTCGGATTTCTGTGGCTGGTGGCGTGGATTATTACGTACCACAAGCCCGAGGATCATCCGCGGATCGGCGCCGAAGAGCGCGCCATGATCCTGGCGAGCCGCGCGGGGGCGGAAGAAAAGGCGGTGGGGAAAAGGGCGTCAGTATCGGAGATTATCGGCTACCGGCAGACCTGGGGCTGCATACTCTCGAAGGCGATTCTGGATCCTTACTGGTACCTGGTGGCGGACTGGTTTGCGCTGTTCCTGGTGAGCCGCGGGTTTAAGCTCGAAGACACACTCGTCGGATTCTGGGTGCCGTTCGTTTGCGCGGACCTGGGAAATTTTGTAGGTGGCGGAATGTCGAGCTGGTTTATTCACCGCGGGTGGACGGTGGGGGCGGCGCGGCGGTCGATTTTCCTGATCTGCGGGCCCTTTATGCTGCTGATGATTCCGGCGGTCTACACGACGAGGCTTTGGCTGCTGATTGCGGAGTTTGGCCTGGCAACGCTGGGCTATGCGGCGTGCGCTACGGTGTTTCTGACGCTGCCTTCGGATCTGTTCGAGAGCGGGTCGGTGGCGACGGTGAGCGGACTGGCGGGCTGTGTGACAGGCTTTGTGACGATTGCGGCGACGTACACGATCGGCGCGGTAACGGACAAGTACTCCTTCGCGCCGATCCTGATGGGCGCGAGCGCGGCGCCGGTACTGGCGGCGATTGTGGTATTCGCGCTGGTGCAGAACACGAAGAATTCGGGGAATGGCGTGGTGCTGCGGATCTGAAGCCGCTCATCATGCGCCTGCTGGTTCTCGATCCTATCGGCATGGCCAACAGTTCGTACGGACCCCCCCCGCTTTCCCCTCGCCAGAAAAAGGCAGCGCGGGGGCACGGAGAGCCGGGCGCTCGCTGGAAGGCTCCGTGTTCGAAGTGGATGACCACAGGCGCGTTGACGGCGCTGGTCTCGGGCTTAGCGTTCGCACAAGGAACGGGAAGCGTTCACGGAGTGGTCCGGGACGCGGGCGGGTTGCCGCAGGCCGACGCCCAGGTGATGGCGAAGGACGGCGGGGCGAATGCGGACAAGGTGGTCACGAGCGGGGCGAACGGATCTTTCGTGATCGGGGATCTCAAGCCGGGCCATTATCAACTGAAGGCGACGAAACCGGGATGGGTGGACTCGGCGGCCGTGGAACAAGACATCGGGGCCGCGGAAAATCGGCCGGTCGAATTGACTTTGGGAGCGCACGAAGGATTCCTGAAGCGGCTGGCGCATGCGTATCAGGATGACTGGCATCCTTCCGGGACGAGCGGGCCGGCGCCGCCGCGACGCGCGCTTGCCTCGCCGTTGAACTCTCCGCCGTTTCCGAATGCCGACTGGTCCTATGGCGGGTCGCCCGTGATCGGCGAGCCGGACACGAATGCGCCGCCGCTGATGCAGGCTCTTTACGGCGGTGCGAACGGAAACGCGTGGGAGAAGAGCCGGGTCAAAATCTACGGATGGCTGGAAGGCAGCGTGAATTTCAGCACGTCGCAGAACTCCAACTATCCCACCGTATATGACATTTTCCCGAACCGCGCGGAGTTCGATCAGGCGGTGGTTTATATCGAACGGATTCCCGATTCAGTGCAAACAGACCACTTTGACTGGGGATTTCACGTGAGCGGGCTTTTTGGCACGAGCTACCGCTTCACGACGAACCTGGGCTATTTCAGCAGTCAATTGCTCGATAATCGCCGGCAGTACGGCTTTGACCCGGTGCTCGAGTACGTGGATCTGTATGTGCCGCAGGTCGGGGAAGGACTCAATATCCGGGTGGGGCGCTTTATCTCGATTCCGGGTATCGAAGCGCAGTTAGCGCCCAACAACTACGTTTACACGCACTCCTTACTTTACGGAGTGGACCCGTTCACGGACACGGGAATACTGGGGACCATTCGACTCAATGAGCGATTGCTGCTGCAGGTTGGACTGACGGCGGGTCACGATGTAGCGCCGTGGACGAAGGACGCGCGGCCGTCGGCTGATTTGTGTGTCAGCTACACATTCAATAGCGGCAAGGACAACGTGTATCCGTGCGCGAACGGAATCAACAGCGGCCGCTATGCGTACAACAACATCCAGATGCTGGACAACACCTGGTACCACAAGTTCAACGACTCATGGCACATGGCGACGGAGGCATGGTTTATGTATCAGCGGAACGTGCCCAACGTGTCGGGTCCTATCACACCGGAGAAGGGGACGAACGGCGCGGTCTGCGCTCCCGGCCAGATCCGCTGCTTCGCGCCTGAGTGGGCGATGGTCAACTATGTGGAGAAGCAACTCTCGCCGAGAAATTATGTCTCCATCCGAACGGATTTTCTGGATGATGTGAAGGGTCAGCGGACGGGAATCAAAGACCGGTATACGGAGGCGACTCTGATGTGGGGCCACTGGGTAGGAAGCACGATCCTGTTGAGGCCGGAGCTGCGGTTTGACCACGCGATCGACCGGCCGGGCTATGACAACGGAACACGCCGGAACCAGTTTCAGTTCGCGATGGACGTGATCTTCAAGTATTGAGGGGTGTCAGAGGCCGAGGCGGTCGAGGTCCGGCTTCTCGTATGTGTCGTCCTCGCCCGGGTAGCGCAAGCGATTCTCGAACCGGCCGGTTTCTTTTGCCAGCGCCCACACGAGACTCTCGCCTGCGGGGACGGTGTCGGGCTGGCGGCTGAACACCGGGTCGGAGAAGGCTTCTTCGGCGTCGATGACCTCCCAGCCTTTGGAACGGAACATGGCGAGGAGGTCGCTCAGAAACAGGGAATTCAGCAAATTGTAGTGAATCAGGAGCGTGTGGGGGATGTTGCGATGGAGCACGTCGCGCGAAAGCTGGTTGTAATACTGCGCGCGGCTCCAGATATGGTCGAGGTAGGGCTGGCGGAAGCGCGTCACGTCAAAGCGCTCGTCCGTTTCCAGGTGCTCGCGAAGCCGCTGGTCGTAGTACCAATCCGACGCGTCAATGGTGACGGCGCCGTTGCGGTAGCCGTGCTGGGCGAGAAAGGCACGGAGAGAATCACGGACCTCGCGCGTAGGACCTTCTTTGAGCAGCGGAAAGCGGAACCACGGGCGGAAGCCTGGATAGCGGTTCAGTATGTCGCCGGCACGGAGAATGTCGGCCTGGAATTGCCCGGTCGTAATTTTTCCGAGCAGCGGAATATGCGAGTAGGTGTGGTTGCCGATGCGGTGTCCGGCGGCACTCCAGCGGCTGAGAATTTGCGCACCTTGTTCGTTGTCGACGCATTTACCACGGGCAAAAAGGAAAGCGCGGGTATTTGCGAGCGAGTTCAGCAGGCGCTGCTCCGCATCCTGCCGGCTCGGCGCCGGGATATTCTCCCAGGCAACATCGTCCATCGTGATGGCGACCCGCGGGCGAGGATTCGCGAGGGCCGGAGCGGCACACACGGCGAAGGCCTGGCGTCGAGTAAGAAGCATTCTTTTGCAGCATACAACAGGGGTCGGATGCGGTTCAGCGGTTACCCGAGCCCGCACACACGGATCATGTTCGGGGCACGGGGCTGGTCTGGAAACTTTCCTGAATCGGCACAGCCAGTGCAGTGCCCGCATTTTCGACAGCCTGGAGCATTTGCAAAAGGAGCTCCTGCTGCATGCCGAGAAACTCATCATAATCCGCGGTCTTGATATAGGCGACGACCTCGACATCGAGTGAAGACTGACCGACGCCGACGAAGCGAACGGGAATGCGTCCGGTCTCGACTTTGGGATTGCGGGCGAGAATGTCGCGGACCGAGGAGAGCACGGCGAGCAACTGATCGGAGGTGGTGCCGCGGCGCAGGTTCAACGTGGGATGGAACCAGATTTTGTCGCGTCCCGAGATGTTCTCGAGGGTCATAGAGGAAAACTGGCCGTTAGGAACGCTGATGATGGTGCGATCGGGCGTGCGAATACGGGTAGAGCGCAAGCCGATGTGCATGACTTCGCCGACACGATCGCCGAAGCGACAGACATCGCCGACGAGGACCGGCCGGTCGCCGATGACGGAGATGCCGCCGAAGAGATTTTCGATGGTCTTTTGCGCAGCAAGGGCGACGGCGAGACCGCCGACTCCGAGGCCGGCCAGTATGGTTGAGGTGTTGTACCCCCATGCGCTGAGGACGCTCAATATCGCGAGCAGGAAGAGGGATAGTTTCAGGACCTGGCGTCCGAGCGGCAGCACGGAGTAGCTGACAGCCTGCATGCGCGGATCGAGCCGCGAGCGCCAACGTTCGCTGAGCAACTCGACGGCGACAGCGCCACCCCACGCCAGAGAGAGCGCGAACAGGAGGCCGAGCATCCGTTCCAAATAGAGGTGCGGCAGCGCGGAGGGCGGCGTCGCTTCCATGGCCAGGCGAAAGGTAGCGACGGCGAGACACAAACGCAGCGGCCCGTGGAACTGTGCGAGTCCGATCAAACGACGGACGATTCGGAGCACGGCCCACGAGACCAGGCCGGCGAGAAACCAGATGACGGCGGCCATGAGGACGAGAGCGATCCAGCGCCAGACGGGTGTATCGAACAGTTCGAACGTCACGAGCTGCTGCGGAAGCGCCTTCTCGAATGGAGATTCAGCTATGAGCTGATGGGCTTTGGGAATGAGAGGGACGCTATCGCTGGAGACGAGCCAGACGTGGAAGCCGGGCTTCAGCTCGACGCGCTCCAGGCGCAACTCCAGGGTCTGGTTATCCACGTGGAACGTGGCGAGGCGGTCAAAGGGGCCGGGCAACTCGTCGGACAGATTTCCTTGGGGATCGCGGCTCAATGCAGTGATGTCGAAGGGAGTGTCGTCAAGCAGATCTTCGAGCTGCTGGGCCAGTTGCTTGCCGTCCTTGGCGCGCTGCGCCTGGGGCATGCGACGAAGGTCGAGATAGTGAGCGGCTTTGCCATAGTTGCGGGCGTGACAGGCCTCGAGAAACTGAAAGATGGAATCCTGGGGGGTGGTGCGGCCAAGAGGATCGGTTTGCTGCGAGGGCGTTTGAGCAGGGGCCTGTGCGCCGAGCGCGAATATCAGGAAAACTGAAACGGGGATTGCGCGCATCTACCCCATTACATTAGCGGAACGGAAATGCGGCTGCGCGAAAGGGGATGTGCGAAAAATTACGGTGCTGGCGAGTAAGGGGACAGGGCTGCAGGGCCGTCGCCTGTCTGTACGAGCCATGCGCGGCGGTCGTGAAAGTATTGGATGAGAGTGCGATTGCTGACCGTATCCAGATCGCGAGCCCAAACGACCTTGGCGGCATCGATGTTGGCGCGGTTGTAGACCCATTCCTCGAAGAAGTTGTGACCGGGCTGATAACGGACGATGGCGAGCTGGGGTCCGGGCTCCTGTTCCAAGAGAGCCTGAATACGGGCGCGCTCGGTATTGCCGGGGCGTGTGTAATACCAGGTCATGGGCCAATCGGGCGGCATGAAGAAAGCGAGAGGCTGCGCGCAGACGCGAAGGACGACCATGGCCACGCAGAGCACGGGAATGCCGCGGGCGAGGAAAAGGCCGGATGGATTGCCGTGCCGTCTCCATATGCGAAGGTGGCGCATGCCCTGGAGCACGAGCGCATAGATCAGTCCCGCGACGGGGGCAGCGTAATGCGCATAGAACCAAGTGTTGATCGCGAGCCCTGCCAGGAATACGGCGCCGATGATCAGCAGCGGCCGGATGCGGCGGTCGTGGAGCATGGAGGGAAGAAAGAGAAACGGCAGAGTGAAGACGGGGCCGAGAAAGAACAGCCAGAAGGCTCCGGCTTTGCCGATTGTGTTTTTGGCGAGGCCGAGCGGCGATTTGGCCTCCATGAACTTGGTGAGCTCCCAGCCGGTATAGAACTGGCTCATCTGAGGATTTCGGTATGGCGGAATGGGACGAGGCTGCTCCCAAAGAAAGATACCGGCGGACGCGTACTGATCGCGATCGACCTGGTAGGGCATGCGGAACGGAGATCCGGTGACGCGGGCGTAATAGTGGCAGGTAGCGGCGCCGCCGAGCGCGAGCACAATGGCGGCGGGGAGAACGGTGCGAAGGAGGACCGGCTTCCATGAGCGTTGTTTGAGCACCGCGGCCAGCAGGAAACCGGCGACCGGGAGGCACAGGACGAAGCCTTCGTAGGGGCGGCTATTGGCGAGGATGATCACTCCGAGCGCGAGCAGGGACGAATCGAGAACGCTGGGCCGCCGGGTGATTCTCGGCAGCGCGCCCAGTACCAGCAGGCCCCCAATGGCGGCCGCTGCGCCGCCCCAGTAACTGTTGATCCAATATCCGAACAGACCGAGCCGGAGGATGGCGAGAGCGCCGCCGAGGAGCGCCCATTGCGGAGGCAGCCAGCCTTGCAGCATCCAACAGAGTAGAGCGCACATGACGGCGACGCTTAAGTAAACGCCGGTCCATGGATGACCTGTGAGCGCCTGACCGGCTGCGAGGATCATGCCCTGTGCGAGGTGGTACATGGAGGCGTAGGAAGGGTGCTGGATCACGTGCATGGTCTCGAAATGCGGCCACAGGGGATGCGTGGGATTGGTGAGGCGTCCGGAGGCGAAGGTATCGGCGGCGAGCAGGTAACTGAATTCGTCAGTGATAACGGGCGCGCGAGCGGGCAGGACAGGGAAGAGCGCGGCTCGCGCGGCCAGAGCGGCCAATCCTGTGCAGATGACGGCGAGGCGGCGCCTGCGAGCGAATTTGGAGAACCGACGTTCGAAAGCTGTGAACCAGCGGTTGCCCGCGTCACGGGAGCGAAGCGAACGGCGGTACAGGATCAGGAGCGCAAGCAGCTCGAGCCAGTAAAGCGAATACCGGATTGTGATCGCGAGGATCCAGCCAGCTACTTGAACCATCGAAGGGGCGCGGTTGAATCAGGAAGCGAGCGTTAGGCCACTCACCATGCTAGGCAAAGCATGGATGAGCGGTCAACGATTTCAAATGGTGTGCTGTCGATGGTTAACGTTCAGCAGGCCGTGCAGGCGGCTATTTTTGCAACTCGAGAAAAGTCGAGCAACTCCTGCAGGTGGCGCGCCTTAGACTCAAGGCGGCGGCGCTCTTTCATATTCTCGATTTTCGAAAGCAGCATCAGCGAGTTGGCGTAGATGTTCTGAGCTTTTTCGTGAAGAGGTCCGGGCTTGTTCGCAGCCGCCTCGGCACACTGAATCCCGACTTCCAGCGCATTACCGGTTAGGATCACCAGGTCCTGATCGGTCTTGGCGCGCAGCTCGGAAAGTTTCGATAATTGCGCGACGGCGGTCATAGCTTATTTCCGAAGAGACGAGAATTGCCGCTCATGTAGATTAGACGACGGGGAGCCCCCTTTTGGTTCAACCGCGGTGCGAATTTCTTTGGTTACGGATTAAGGAAGGAGTTGGGAAAGGAAGCGTTAAGACAAAGTAATCATGAGCTTTCTAGCGTTTCTTCAGATTCTTCCAGACAAAATAACCGACGATCGTTTTGCCGTCCTGAATCTTGTTCGAGTGAATCATCTGTTCCACCTGTTTCGTGGAAAACCAGTTGACTTGGATGCGCTCGTCGTCCATGGGATGCGGTTCGCCGGCGGTTAGACCAGTGGCGAGGAATACGGTCATCTTCTCGGACACGTAGCCGGGGCTGGGGTAAAACGAGACCAGCTTTTTCCAGCGCCGCGCGCGATAACCGGTTTCTTCGATGAGCTCGCGTTTGGCGGCGGTCAGCGGAGATTCACCGGCATCGAGCTTGCCGGCGGGAAGTTCCCACATGAGGGAGCGGGCAGGAAGTCGATATTGACGGACCAGCAGCACCCGGTTCTTATCATCCACAGCGAGCATCACGGCAGAGCCGTTATGGCGGACGATGGCGCGCTTGATTTCATACCCCGTGGCGTCTTTGGCATCATCTTCCGTCACCCAGAAAAGGCGGCAACGGTAGAGTTCTGTCGAGGAGATGAGTTTCATCACTTGGCTTTGTCGACCTGCACTGGTCCAAACTTCTCGAGTGATTGCTGGATATGGGCAGCGTCGCCAACCACAACGATGGTGGCCTGGGCGGGGTCGAGATACTTGCGGGCGACGGCCTGAATCTGGTCAGGCTCCACGGAACGCACGTGAGCGGTGAACATCTGGAGGTAATCTTTGGGCAAACCCATGGTTTGGACAAGATCAATTTGGTCCGCGAGGGACGCCTGAGTTTCCAGGCTGATCAGAAAACCGCCGCTGATGAAGTTCTTGACATCGGTCAGTTCGCCGGCGGCGACCGGGGCTTTGGCCATTTGCGACATGTTGTCAAGAACGGCTTCGACACCCGCGCCGACCTCTTCATTGCGGACCTGGGTCACGGCAGTCACGACACCAGCGTCGCGGCGGCGATCGAGCTCGCTGTGCGCGTCATAGGCGAGGCCCTTTTTCTCCCGCACGTCAAGAAACAGGCGGGAACTGGCGCCGCCTCCGAGAATGGCGTTACCGACCACAAGGGGGTAGTAATCAGGATCAGTACGAGTGAGAGCGAGGCGGCCGATGTGAATATCGGCCTGTACCGAGCCGGGGCGGTCTACCAGCACGAGCTGGCGCTTGCTGGCGGGAAAGTCCTTCGGCGGCGCGGCGGGCACGGTCTTTTCTTTCCACAAACTGAAGCGGTCACGCACGAGTTGCAGTGTTTCTTCTCGCGGCGGAAGCTGACCCAGAAGCAGGAGCACCGCGTTGTTCGGCACGAAAAACGCGTCACGGAACCGGACAATGGAATCGCGGTCCATCCGGTCGAGCGCTTCGGTAGTGGTGGAGAAAACGCCGTAGGGGTGGCTGCCGTAGACCAAGGCGTCAAACTTCTCGTTGGCGAGAAATGCCGGCTGCGAACGCTGGGCGAGGAGGTTCTGCTTGGCATTCTGCCGGCGCAGCGCCACCTCGTTCTCCGGGAAATTGGCGTTCAGCGTGACGTCGGCGAGCAGGTCGAGCAGTTTCGTGGTGTTCTCTGCCAGCACGCCGCCGCTGATGGTGAGGACATCGGGGTTCGTGTGGCCGTTCAGCGAGGCGCCGATGGAGGTCAGCTCTTCGGCGAGTTGGCGAAAGGAGCGAGTCGTCGTGCCCTGCGTAAGCAGACCGGCCACCATGCTGGAGAGCCCGGGAAGATCGTGGGGATCGAATTTCGATCCGGCCTGAAAGCTCAGGCGGACGCTGACGAGGGGAAAGCGCGCATCCTCCACCAGGACTACAGTCAACCCGTTCGGCAGCCTGGTTTCGTGCACGGGGGGCATCCTGAACGAGGGAATCGGGGGCGTTTCAGGCGGTTTCGTGCGATCGATCGTTTGAGCCATCAGCATGGTACCTGCGAATAGAAATGAAAGACAAGCGCGCATCAGTGGTTCTCCTTCGCGGCCGGCGCGGGAGCCGGAAGGATCTGGAGCACGGATCTGTGTTCGGGAGTCAGGTACTTCCTGGCAGCATTCTGGATGTCGGAAGCCGTGACGGCAAGGAAATCATCGAGCGCCGTATTGATCAACTCGGGCTTGCCGTCGAAGATCTCGTAGCGTCCGAGCAACTGGGCGCGATGCAGCGAGCTCTGCAGCGCGTTGATCTGCTCGGAGCGCAACAGGGTGCGGGCACGTTCGAGTTCCTTGGCGTCGACGCCATCTTTTTGGATTTTGGCAATTTCATCCTGAGCCTGCTCGACAATCTGCTCGGGTGTGAAGTTTGGTTTGAAAAGCAGGAACATGGCGTAGTCGCCGGGGTCTTTGTAATCGGAGCTGGAGGCGAACGGCCATCCGATTTCGGCCTGGTACTGAATGAGCGATTCCTTACCTTTCACAAGATTGAGCTGGAAGCGCGAGCTGGGTCCGCCGGTGAGCAGGACGTCGAGCAGTCCTAACGCGAAGTAGTCGCGGGATCGGCGCGGGGGCGCGGGATAGCCGATGATCACGCCCGGCACGCGCGCATGAGCATCGTGGTATACGTCAGTGCGCGGGGCAGCATTGGCGGGTTCGCTGAGATCGGGCTTGGCCGGTTTGGGCTGCGCGGGGATATCCCCGAAATACTGTTCGACGAGTTTTTTGGCTTCCGGAATCTGGATATCGCCGACGATGACCAGGACGGCGTTATCGGGCGCGTAGTACGTCTTGAAGAACTTGGCGACATCTTCGACTGAAGACGAGTTCAGGTCTTCGAAGGATCCGATGAGCGAATGCGAATTCTGCCAGTTGTGGAAGGCGAGCTCGGGCCAGCGGTCGACAATGGCGGTGGAGTACGGGCGGTTGTCGAAACTCAGCCGGCGCTCCTGCTTGACGGCCTCTTTCTGGTTATCGAGATTCTCTTTGGTGATAGCCAGGCTGCGCATGCGATCGCTTTCCAGCCATAAAGCGACGGCCAGCTTGTTCGACGGCAACACTTCGAAGTAGTCGGTGTAATCCGGGTGTGTAGAGCCGTTGAGAGTGCCGCCGTTCGATTCGACCAGCTTGAAGTGCATGCCCTTGGGGACGTTCGCCGAGCCTTCAAACATCATGTGCTCGAACAGGTGAGCGAAACCGGTTCGCCCCTTTTCCTCGACGCGCGCGCCGACGTCATAGATCATGTACACGCTGACTACCGGGATGGCGTTATCACGAGACAAAATGACGCGCATGCCGTTCTTGAGCGTATATTTTTCGATAGGAATCATGGGTTGCGCGGCTTGCAAGACGGCGCAGAACAGAATCAAAAGAAGGAAGATGCATTTCATGGTGTTTTAGTTTCGACGAACGGCCTCGTGGAATTTTTCAGCGGAAAGCGTGTTCATCACGTCAGCGGGCCCGAGCCAGCCACGGCGTGCGGTGACCACGCCGTAGCCCATGTTGCGTAAATGTTTGGGATGGTGCGCATCGGTGGAAATGGTGAATTTTGCTCCGCGTGATTTGGCGGTGCGAACGAGAGTGCTGTTGAGATCGAGCCGTTCGGGGCTGGCATTGATTTCGAGCCAGACGTTGCGTTTAATGGCTTCGGCGATGATACGGTCAAAATCGAAGGAAAAGGGCTCGCGCTGCATCAGCAGACGGCCGGTGGGGTGGCCCAGGATGCGGAGCTGAGGGCATTCGAGGGCGCGGAGCAAGCGGTCGGTCATCTCGGCCGCTTCGAGGTTCATGTGGCTATGAACGCTGCCGATCACCACATCGAGTTCGGCGAGGGCGTCCGCCGCGAGGTCGAGCGTCCCATCGCGGAGAATATCGCATTCAAGCCCGGAAAAGACGCGAATGCCGAGCTCATCGTGGTTCATATCGCGCACGCGGCGGGCGAAGGCGACGGCGCGGGTTTCATCCAGACCGTTGGCCATGGCGATGGCTTTCGAGTGATCGGTGATGGCGACGTACTCATATCCCTGGTTTTTCGCTGCAGTGGCCATCTCTTCCAGGGACGCGCGGCCATCGGTTTCGGTAGTGTGCATGTGGATGTCGCCGCGAATGTGGCGCAGTTCCACGAGCTCGGGAAGGCGATTTTCTGCCGCGGCTTCAATTTCTCCGGAGTTTTCGCGTAATTCAGGAGGAATCCAAGCCAAGCCTAGCGCCTGGTAAACCTCCTCCTCGGTTCCACCGGCGACGCGGACGTCATCATCAGCGCGGAACAAGCCATATTCACTGAGCTTCAGGCCCATTTTCACGGCGCGGGTGCGCACCGATACATTGTGTTCCTTGCTGCCGGTGAAATACTGCATCGCAGCGCCGAACGATTCGCGGGGAAGCGCGCGCACATCCACCTGCAAACCTTGAAGACCGACTTTGGCGCTGGCTTTGTTCTCGCCGCGGCTCAAAACCTCGTGGACTGCCGGATACGCCAGGAAACGATCGAGTGCCGCGCCGGCGTTTGGCCCCGTCACCAGCAGATCGAGGTCGCCGACTGTTTCCTTCCCGCGTCGCAGACTGCCGGCTGCGGTGATGTCTTCGATGCCGTCGAGTTCGCGCAGATAGCGCGTCAGCTCGTCGGCCGTATCGTGCGCGAAGCTGAGCAGAAAGCGGCCGGAGCGCATGCGGTATTGCGCAATCGATCGCAGCACTTTCTCTTCGAGTTTGGCGCCCATACGGGGCATATATGGACCCTGCCCGGTTTGCAAGACTGAGCCTGACGACAGTCCTTGGAAAAGACTGCGAGCATATATCCGGCCTCGAAGTTGAGGGTCGTCACCCTCGGGCCCTGATGGAA